>CXWL01007067.1_pt1 | contig 104604 bp, 75 predicted proteins | sample 590931 | NCBI WGS metagenome assembly CXWL01 (sample SAMEA3498368, study PRJEB10139) | groundwater metagenome | biome: water well; material: biofilm material | place: Germany | collected 2015-04-27 | reverse complement strand
CGCCTCGAGCGCGTCGAGCTCACGCTCGAGCGCCGCCCCGAACGCCCCCACCGTCACCCCATCCGCCCCCCGACACCCCCCGTTCGCGCGCACCCGCTCGAACCCAGCCCGCAAGTTGCTACGAGCGAGGAGGGTTTCGAGCCAGGCGGCGGGCGAGCGGGGAGTGGGGGGCATGGCGTCCGATCTTGGGGTTTCGTTTTGACTGGAAAGTCAGTTGTCAAAGAGCGGGGCGGCGCGCCCTGTCGAGCCGTATGACTGCCTCAGCGACCGGGCGCGACGGGGGCGGAGGCCGCCTGCCTGGCCGCGGCGATCGCCTTGGTCGCATTCAGCACGGGCACGCCAGAGGCAGTCGTGGGGGCGCTGGCGGTGGCCCGCAACAGGCGGACGAGGTCGTTGGGCCGGATCCCTGGCTCGACCGCGACGACGCGAGCCGCGACCCCGGCGGCGAGCGCGGCGGCCCATCCGGTGCCGGCGCCGAGCTGCCAGGTGCCCTCTTCGGTCGGCACCGGCACGTCGATCCCCGGCGCCCAGACCGACGTCTCGTCACGCTGGGTGAATGGGGCCGCCTCGGCCGAGCGGGTCGACGCGCTGGCGACCAGCATGGACTCGAGGAGGGGCGAGCCGGCGAGTCCGATCGGTTTGCCGGGCTCGTTGCCGGCCGCTCTGACCACCGTGATGCCTGCTGCCGCCGCATGGGCGAAGGCTTGCGTCAGGGGTGCTTCGACCTCCGGATCGCTTCCCCCGCCATAGGGTGCCAGCACGACGCTGGCCTTCGCCGCCGCCGCGCGGTTCAGCGCAGCGGCCAGCTCGGGGTAGGAGACGACGTCGCCGAGTGGCGCGAAGATCAAGGTGGCATTCGGAGCCACGAGACGAACGAGCACGCCCAGGCCGGTGGCGTAGGCCGTCGTCGAGCCCTCGCCATAGCGGGTCGAGGTGCCGTCTCCCGGCGCCGCCAACACCTCGACGGCGCCGGTCAGGAAGCGAGGGTCGGGAGGCCCGCCGAGGATCGCCACGCGGACGGCTTGCGTCATGGCCTCGGCCGGCACCCCCAGGAGCTCACGTATCCACCCGAGTGCCTCCTCCGGCGGCCCAATCCCAGCCGCCTGGGCCAGCTGCGCCCGCGCCTGGGCATCGATGACCGCGCCAATGCGATCGATCTCGGCCTGCACCCGCTTGGTGCTCGCCGACCCGACCTCGCCGAGCGAGAGCTGGCGGCGCAGCAGCTCGCTCGCCTTCTCGAGGTCACCCGAGCTCTCGGCGACGCGCGCCGTGACCTGGAGCAGCGCCTGCCAGCGCCCCGCCTGCTCGAGGAGCGCGTCGAGCTTGGCGAGGTGCGGCGCATAGTCGGCCTTGCCAACGGTGCCGCCACTTGCCAGCCGGCGACTCAGCTTCGAGAGCTCGTCCATGGTGTCGATCAGGTCATCGAAGCCGTGCACCGTGAGTTGGCTGACCTCGGGCACCTCCTTGGCAAGCTGGCGTTGCGCCAGCTCCCAGGCGATCAGGTCGAGCACCTCCGCCTCCTTGTCGGTGGTGCTGTTGACGGCGAAGCCGCCGTTGGCCAGCGCCTCGCCGCTGACGCTGGCCTGCCAGGTAGTTTCCTCCTTCGCCATCACCACGCGGATCGTGCCGGTCTCGAGGGCCAGCCCGCGGAGCCAGTTGATCCACGGGGCGACGTTCATCTCACCGACCTTGAGGGAAAGGTCGATCGGGCTGAGGACGCCGTCCGGCAGGTCGACCGCCGCCTCGGGCTTCAGATCCTGGGTGCGACCGGCCCGGCCGGCGCTCCGTTCGGCGTCTTCGAGCGTGCGGATGGTCTCGGCAACCTGGATCTGGATCTGGTTGCAGCGTGCCTGCAAGCGGTGGGCGAAGATCAGCCCCTTGTTCTTGGCCTCGTCGTCGCCCAAGAGCTCGAACGGGGCGATTCTCTCGACGCGGCGGGGCGCAAAGTACGTCGTCCAGAGACCGCGGACGTACCAGACGTCGGCGGCGATCAAGAGAGCACCGAGGGCGAGGAAGAGCAGGAGACGCAACATGTCGAGCCTCCGCGGAGGGGTCCTAACTGGACGAGCGCGCGAGGTGCCGGCGAGGCGCTTGATCGCGCACACGGGCAGGCAGCTCGAGGCAGTCGAGACGGTAGCCACCCTGGATCTTGGGCAGCCATGCCGGCGCGGCCTGGGTTTTCCGCCGCGCTGGCCACTCCGCCTCTCCGAGTGCCTCCTCGCGGTCGTCCTGCCCGCGCTTGCGGGCCGCTACCCCCAAGGGGGCCAGCACCGGGCGCGTCCTGTCGATCGGGGAAGGGATCCTCGCCGGCGCCGCCGGCGCATGGCATGAGCCAGCTCGACCAGGCGACGCTCGCCCAGTCTGCCTCGGGGGTTTGGCAGCGTGCTCCGAGACTGGTGCGTTCAATCGCGATCTCCGAGTCCAGTTGTCCGCCCGTGGTCGGCCGGGCACGCCAAGAGGCGCCGGGTGCGCCCAAGAGATAGGTGCCGCTCGGCGGCGCGATCTGACAGAGCGCAACGGGAGAGGCTGAGTTTGGGGCGGGCACGCCTCCCCCAACTGAACCCAGGACAGATCGGCCGCGCCGACGTTGGGGCGGTCGGCTGCCTCGGCACCGAACCCAGGGTCCACGACCGCGTCGGCAGCTGAGAGTTGGCCTCCTCCATGTGTCGCGCAGCGAGGCCCGACCGCCTGTCAGGCGGTAGGCACTGCTTCCACCGGCCGAGGCACCGCCAATGGCAGCCGTCGGCTCGTCGAATCGGCGCCTACTCGCCGTCAGCGAACGCCGGCGTCAGTTGCGAGGGCTGGCCTCACTCGGGAGAGGCAGGGTCCGTGGACACGAGGGTGATGCGGCGCTCGCGACGCTCGACGTCGTCCGGGGGCTCCCACAGGCGACTGGCCAACTCGAAGATGTGGTCTGGAACGACCATCGAGAACGTCTGGCCGCGCGCGCCGTTGCGCTGACGTACGCGCTCGCGGCGCACCTCGAGAGGTGCGTCGAGGACGTAGACCGCAAGCTCGAGGCCCGTGGCATCGACACGGCGGTAGAACGCCTCCCGGCCCTCGCGCTGAATGAGGCCGAGCTCGAGCACGGCGTCGACCCGAGCGTCGAGGAGAGAGCACGTGACGCCCCAGATCACGTCGATACAGCGTGCCTTGCGCTCGGTGTACCAAGGCACGAAGCCGGTCTCTGGGCGGTCCGGGCTGAACAGCGTCGCGAACCAACGATCGAGCGCGACGTGGACACCGCCGTGCCGCGCCGCGACCTGTGCCGCGTACGTGGACTTCCCGGCGCCGACGGGACCCTCGACGAGATGAATCACTGCCATGCGTCTGCGGTGGACCGTTGCTCGTGACGGCTGACTGTTAGCCCTGTCGTGCAGCCGCCCGGTAGGTCGACGAGAAACGGTACCACGTCTCCAGGGCCGTGGGGACCGACGTCGTCGCGGGCGGGCGACCGAGCGAGGGCTCGCGCCGTCGCGGCCCAACGTGGGTTGCTCGGGCGTGATGAGCCGCGACGCGCTCACCACGGCGATGGACTGGCTGTCGCAATCCCACCTTCGTTGCTGGGCTGATCGGACCAGGGCGTCCGCGGCGACCCACTGCGCTTGTGGAAACAGTCGCAGTCGCCCCTTTCAGTTGCTGGGTCTGTTCGGATCCTGACTGTCCCCGCCAGATCCGCTCCGACATCGTCCCCTTCGTGTCGCAATCCCACCTTCAGTTGCTGGGCCGTTCGGACGAGCGCGCTCGACCAAGTCGCGGCCTCCGAAATATCGGATACGTTGTCGCAATCCCACGTTCAGTTGCTGGGCTGTTCGGACCGGAGCTGGTTGCGAGCCACCCCAGTCGCTACGTCGCAATCCCACCTTCAGCTGCTGGGCTGTTCGGCGCAATAGTGATTTCGTGTGTCGTCGGCTTGGTCGCGTCGCAATCCCACCTTCAGTTGCTGGGCTGTTCAGACGCATCTTTCAAGAGCTACGTCATTCCCGGAACGAGTGTGGTCGCAATCCCGCCTTCAGTTGCTGGGCTGTTCGGACACGGCCAGTTGCGCGCTCGACAGCTCTTTCCAGGTCGCAATCCCACCTTCAGTTGCTGGGCTGTTCGGACAATCGTTTCGGTGCTAAGAACAACGGTCCGAGGGGTCACAGAGTCGCAATCCCACCTTCAGTTGCTGGGCTGTTCGGACCGGGTCGTCCGCGCAGCTGGCAGATTAGCCCTATCCCCGTCGACGTCGCAATCCCACCTTCAGTTGCTGGGCTGTTCGGACGTTCAGCAACTGACGATGCAGCTTGGCCAGGATTTCAAGTCGCAATCCCACCTTCAGTTGCTGGGCTGTTCGGACGGCCAGTCTTTTCACCGACACCGTGATGCGCGCCAACGAGTCGCAATCCCACCTTCAGTTGCTGGGCTGTTCGGACCTACCTGGAGTGCATCACTCCCGACGCAGGCGGCGCCTACTGCATGTCGCAATCCCACCTTCAGTTGCTGGGCTGTTCGGACGCTCGTCATCGTCGCCGTCGTCGTCATTGGCGGCCTCGGCGTCGCAATCCCACCTTCAGTTGCTGGGCTGTTCGGACACGTTTATTCCAAGCATGGGGTGTATAGGCTAGGGCAGTCGCAATCCCACCTTCAGTTGCTGGGCTGTTCGGACGAGAACACATGTCTGGCATCCAATGGCTTGGGGTGGCCATGTCGCAATCCCACCTTCAGTTGCTGGGCTGTTCGGACAGTGGTTTTCTGTGGTTGCCATAGTGGTCCCACCGATGGTGGCGTCGCAATCCCACCTTCAGTTGCTGGGCTGTTCGGACTAGTCCTAAGAGGCAGATTCATGATTGCTCTTTACGGGAGGAAGTCGCAATCCCGCCTTCAGTTGCTGGGCTGTTCGGACGGGATCTGGATGATCGACCTGCACGACAACTACAATTTGTCGCAATCCCACCTTCAGTTGCTGGGCTGTTCGGACGGGTCAGAATGTGGTGGGGAGGCAAGAAAGATAACGGAGTCGCAATCCCACCTTCAGTTGCTGGGCTGTTCGGACGAACTGGTCGGCCGCCCGCGCGTAGCCGGCGTAACTCGTCGCAATCCCACCTTCAGTTGCTGGGCTGTTCGGACCGGGTTGTTCGGGCAGCGCAAGCCCGCGCCGCCCGTTGCCGTCGCAATCCAACCTTCAGTTGCTGGGCTGTTCGGACAGGGACAGAGAGACTTTCAGGGCGGCCACGGCGGCCCGATTCGTCGCAATCCCACCTTCAGTTGCTGGGCTGTTCGGACTCACATGATCGGACCCATGACCACCAGGGTTGGTGATTGTCGCAATCCCACCTTCAGTTGCTGGGCTGTTCGGACGTTCTCTCGAAAGGAGAACACCATGAACTTCATCCGCTACCAAAAGTCGCAATCCCACCTTCAGTTGCTGGGCTGTTCGGACGAGGAGAGCTCGAAGGGCTCATCCTTCGGAAGCGAAAGTCGCAATCCCACCTTCAGTTGCTGGGCTGTTCGGACCTGGGTTGTCGGATGTTTTACTATTCTGGCAACCCGGACAAGTCGCAATCCCACCTTCAGTTGCTGGGCTGTTCGGACGCCGAATCGGCGACCGAGGTGTACCGCCTGGTGGAGTCGTCGCAATCCCACCTTCAGTTGCTGGGCTGTTCGGACATGGAGCAGTATGCCGAGTATGCGGTTGCCTACAAACAGAAGTCGCAATCCCACCTTCAGTTGCTGGGCTGTTCGGACCTGTGGACCATCCAGACGGCGGCCGACACCTGCGAGTCCAGAGTCGCAATCCCACCTTCAGTTGCTGGGCTGTTCGGACTCGACAACTCGCTGGTGACCAACACCTCCCCCGCTCGGGTCGCAATCCCACCTTCAGTTGCTGGGCTGTTCGGACGATGAACGCGATCCCGTCGCCCCGAACCTTCACTGACACGCTGTCGCAATCCCACCTTCAGTTGCTGGGCTGTTCGGACTGGTATTTTTGGGTGGGTTGACGTGGGTCGCGTCGATCACCCGTCGCAATCCCACCTTCAGTTGCTGGGCTGTTCGGACCATGAGCGCTGTGGTGATGAAGGTCGAGGAAAAGAATGGTCGCAATCCCACCTTCAGTTGCTGGGCTGTTCGGACGGCGTGCCGGTGGTGGAGCTCCAGCAGCTGGCTACCCTGTCGCAATCCCACCTTCAGTTGCTGGGCTGTTCGGACGTCTTCAGAAGAAGACGTCTCTGTAGGAGTCGAGCGACGTCGCAATCCCACCTTCAGTTGCTGGGCTGTTCGGACCATGGAGGACTCGACCAAGGCCGCCGATGACGCCAAGCTCGTCGCAATCCCACCTTCAGTTGCTGGGCTGTTCGGACAAAGCTTTCTATCTCCTCACAATCCGCCATCCCCTACCCATCGTCGCAATCCCACCTTCAGTTGCTGGGCTGTTCGGACCGCGGGCGGCAACCTGCGGCGCTGGTGGAAGGCCGCGACGTCGCAATCCCACCTTCAGTTGCTGGGCTGTTCGGACCCGGTGACGTGCCTGTCGCCGGCGAGCAGATCGCGTCGCAATCCCACCTTCAGTTGCTGGGCTGTTCGGACCTCGGAATCCGGCGATGGTATCGCGCACCCGGGCGCCGAGTCGCAATCCCACCTTCAGTTGCTGGGCTGTTCGGACAGCTCCACGCTGATGGGGCCCGGCACGGCGCAGACCATGTCGCAATCCCACCTTCAGTTGCTGGGCTGTTCGGACGAGAAGGCCTGCCGACGGACTCGCCGGCAGGCCCTCGCAGACGTGGCGGCCCACAAGGTCGTCACAGATGTCGCAATCCCACCTTCAGTTGCTGGGCTGTTCGGACGGAGGACACAATGTCTGACGCGCAAGGTCGTATCACCGAGTTGGAGTCGCAATCCCACCTTCAGTTGCTGGGCTGTTCGGACGAAACACACATGAGTGATGTGACGAAGACGGTTGGTGCTGTGGTGCTTTGTCGCAATCCCACCTTCAGTTGCTGGGCTGTTCGGACGGGATAGTGATCGTCGTACTGGCGCTCATCTTCATGGTCGCAATCCCACCTTCAGTTGCTGGGCTGTTCGGACGGTCGATGGTCGCGTCTTCCGGGACACGCGCTGGAACTAGTCGCAATCCCACCTTCAGTTGCTGGGCTGTTCGGACATTAGGGATGGTGTTCGTAATGATAATCCTTCCATTTGTCACTGCGTCGCAATCCCACCTTCAGTTGCTGGGCTGTTCGGACGCTGGTACGCGGAAGAGCGGCAGACCTTCGCGCAGGCCGACAAGTCGCAATCCCACCTTCAGTTGCTGGGCTGTTCGGACATCGACGATCAATCACTTCGGCGGGACAAGTTCAAAGCGTCGCAATCCCACCTTCAGTTGCTGGGCTGTTCGGACTGTCGTCATAACTGACGGCACCGGCACCTTGATCATCAACGACGTCGCAATCCCACCTTCAGTTGCTGGGCTGTTCGGACGTCATGCGCTTCGGCACGCTGGTGGCCAACGATCAGCAAGTCGCAATCCCACCTTCAGTTGCTGGGCTGTTCGGACGCGGTTCGTCACCTCCAGGTGACCCGTGAACCGGCCGTGAACTCGGTCGCAATCCCACCTTCAGTTGCTGGGCTGTTCGGACTCTGGTTTTCTGGATCCGCTTCTAACCCAACCTGAGGAGAACCTGTCGCAATCCCACCTTCAGTTGCTGGGCTGTTCGGACACGCAGGAGATGACGCAACTGGGTGAGGTTCTCGAAAATCTCAAGTCGCAATCCCACCTTCAGTTGCTGGGCTGTTCGGACGACCATGGGCATGGGCGTCCTCGTCATCCAGATCCCGGTCGTCGCAATCCCACCTTCAGTTGCTGGGCTGTTCGGACTGGACGTGCGGGTCATCGCGGGTCCCGAGGATCGAGAACAGTCGCAATCCCACCTTCAGTTGCTGGGCTGTTCGGACCAAGGAGAACCCCATGATCAATGTCCAGCGCATCTGGACTCGTCGCAATCCCACCTTCAGTTGCTGGGCTGTTCGGACAACAGCAACTTCCGCCGCTTCGTCCTCGTCGCCGCTCTCGTCGCAATCCCACCTTCAGTTGCTGGGCTGTTCGGACTGCCGGTGTTGCAAGTGGCTGTGCCGAAGCGACTTACGAGGGCGTTTTTCGTCGAGGGGTCCGAAGGCGACGTGCGGGAGGGTGTCGAGTTGGATTGGCGTGGGGGCCTCCTGTAGGTAAGCGTCTGGAGAATCGGAGGTTGCGGGCTTGGCGTCGAGGGGGCGCCAAAGTGGCAGAGAGGGGGCTGGCACGGAAGTTTCCTGATGCCACGGAGCGGCTGTGGAGGCGGCGTTGGAAAGCAACATGAGTGGCGGAGCGACCAGAGGGGTCGTTCATACGATGAGAACGTCTGGGTTGTCGGTGATCTTCCCTTCGCCCGTGGAGCTCGACGAGCGCGACGCGGGCGACGCGGAGGCGGCAGATGCGAAAGCGGTCGGCGGTAGGGCCGAGAAGGGGGGCAACCGTTCGCGTAGGCCTGCGAGATCCGGTGGGTCGAGTCGGCACTCGAAGGCGGAGAAACTTGGACGCGCGCAGCCGAAGTTGAGGAGGGTGTTGGCGATGCGCAGTCGGCGGCGGCCGTCGGCGACGTCGTAGGAGACGACTACGAACATGGCAGGCGAAAGCCCCGATACGGTTCCTCGCCGCGGAGCGCGCGGGCCAGGCGCTCGGCCCGCTCGCGGCAGATGGCGCGCAGGGAGCGGAGGCCCTCGGGTGTGGCGAGGTCGGTGCGGGTCTCCTGCTCGTAGGCGGTGACATAGGCAGGAAGGTCCGGGACGGAGGTAGGCGGCGCGGCCGGGGTCGGTGGTGAAACGGTGGCCACCCCCCGCCATCCCCCGTTCGCCCGCACCCGCTCGAACCCAGCGCGCAAGTTGCCACGAACGAGGAGGGTGTCGAGCCAGGCGGCGGGCGAGCGGGGATTGGGGGGGCATGGCGTCCGAGCTTGGGTTTCGTTTGACTGGAACGTCAGTTGTCAAAGAGCGGGGCGGTCGGGTCCAGCCACGAGCGGAGCCGTTCGCTCCTCCCGAGCCTGGGCTCTCAGAGTGGCTCGGTCGCAGCTCTCTCGTCCCACAGCCACTGGACCACGAAGCCAATGAGGGCGGCGATCGAGACCATCGCAAAGAATCCTGCCGCCGCCTGCGTGAAGGTCTGTGGATCGATGGGAGTCGTGAGATCCGGTCGAGCGTCGCCGAGCGTGCGGGCCGCAGTCGCGGTGTGAAAGCGGTGACACCAGCCGAGCGTGAGCACGGCACCTTGCACCGTGGACCAAAGGAGGGTGCGCCACAGCAGCGACAGGGAGCGCGGCCAAACCTGCTGGCGCCAGCTGTCGATGACGCCGCGGTTCAGCTTGAAGACCTCGAGCGCGATCAACACGGCCAGCGCGGCCACGGAGGCGACGCCCGCGGCAAGTGCCCAACACGGGCCCACAGCGTAGGTCACCTCGACGAGCGAGTCGCCCGAGCCGAGGTAGGCGAGGTAGCCAATTGCGGTGAGGGCGCCGACGCGCGGCCACGCTCGTGCGAGCTCTCCAGCGCGGTTAGAAGGCCGATCGAGAGTCGAGGCGGGCGGGTTCGCCGCCTTCCTGGCGGGGCCAGCAAGGGCAACGCGCAATGGCCCTAGAAGCTCGAAGCAGTACCTCTGCAGAAGGAAAAGGTGCACCCTCCAGAGGAGGTGAGGGTACGTTACGGCCCATTGCCGAAGCCTGGGCTCCAGAGGAGGACTGCAGCTATCGGCAGGTGGCACCCGCTCCTCGAACAGGAGCAGGGCGAGCTCCATTTCGGGGATCGTGAGGCGTTCGGGCCTGAAGCAGTAGTGGAAGTGGCTCCGGGTTCTCGGTACGAGCCCATCGTAAAGAGTCCTGTCAAGGGCGCGATACTGCTGCAGGTAGAACCCGTGGCTGCTCGATGTCGGCCCGATGATGTACGCGAGCCACTCCGAGATCAGCGTTTCGAACTTGTCGCGAAAGTTCTCCTCGAAGCCAACTCCGCGAAAGCTCCTGGCGCACTCGAGGGCCAGCGTTCTCAATAGGGTTCGATACGAGCGTCGACTCGCCCAGTCAAAAGATGGGGGTGACGCTCGCAACGCGTCGAAGCTGTCAACGGCGCACCTGAGGTTCTCCCAGCACAATGGCTTGGCGGTGTCCTCGAGGAGATCGAGCACGGAGACGCGGCGCGCATCCTCAGGCGTGCGCTTCCGCCCTTGGAATCGCAGCAACGCCTCCTCGAGCTGCCGCTGCTGCTCGACCGGCGAAGGCTCAGCGAGTAATAGGGTCATATCGGTGGGAGCCGCCCGGTCCGCGACTGAGTCTCCACGCAATCGGGATGGACTCGTCGCCGTCGTGAAGGTAGAAGACGGACCGAGCCTCCTTGAGGGAGATTTTGGCCCCCGCACCTCCAAGACGTAGAGCTAGATCGATCACGAGGCCCTTGTAGCCACCCGTCAGGACGAAGGCGACTTCGCTGACGTCACCGGCTGCGGCGCGTTGCTCGAGGTGCTCCCACAGTCGCTCGAGGGTGTGGCGAAAGTCAGGGTCCGAGACGGGATCCCATTCCCCTTCCTCTACCAGTAGTTGGATGCCGCGTGGCAGGGTGTCGGGCTTGGCTGCGAGCCGACGCCAGACCGCTGCGACGAGGCTCGCCTCTCTCGAGTTGCTCTTACCGCAGCACAGCAGGATGGTGGCGTCAGCCGGGAGCCAGCCCTTCTCGTGCAGGGCATGCAGCGTTGCGAGCTCGGCTGGGAGGAGGTGACGCAGCCCCGAGCTCCATGCTTCGTCGCGGAAGAAGTTCTTGACGACGGCGTCGGCGGCGGCTGCGGCGTCAGCCCCGCGCGGGAGGGGGGCGATGAGTTCCTGGAGCCCACTCCGCAGTCCCTTCAGGATGGCCCCGGCGTTCGGCAGTTCCTCAACGATTTTCGCCGTAGTACGGTATGTATCGAGCTCACTGTCCTCGATGACGTCCAAGCCCTTCCAGCACCGCGAGCTCTCGCTTAGCGAGGTGCCACACGTAACGATGATGAGTTGGCTCATGGCCTCCCTCTCGTTGTTTCACGGGTTGCGCCGCTGGCGGTTGCGCCCAAGGCGGGCCTGGAGCGCAGCCGCCTGGTCCGCAATCGACGGCGTTACCGGCGCCATCTCCGGCGTCGGTTGCTGCGGCCGTTGCGGAGAAGCCCGAAGCCGTCCATAGCCGGCGCCCGTCTTGGCGCCGATCCCCCAGTCTTTGAGAGCTGCCGCAAGGAGACTGTGTACACACTCGACGGCGGCGGAACCGACCGGGCCGCTGAACCGGCGGGCCGCGCTCGATGGGGCGAGCCCGATCTGAAAGTTCAGACCCTGCCGGACAGTGAGGAAGTGGATAGGGCGTGGTTTGTCGGTGTCCGCGGCGGCAGGTTGAGCATCCGCGTAGTACTCGGGGTGATGACTCGTCAAGACGTCGACATCGAAGAAGCCATTGTCGCCTGACGTTGGCCAGCCGTCGTAGAACGCGACCATGCCCTCGGCGGCATTTTCGGCCTCACCACCGAACAGGAGGTCACAGGCCTTCTGGACAGACAGCCCCGCGAGAGGTGTTCCGCCTGCGGTGAGCGTCGAGACGAGGGACGCAAAGCAGGGCTCCGTCAGGGCGGATGCACCGAGCTCCTCCCGCAGGTAGTGGCGAGCAAGGCCCTTCAGGGAGGCGGCCGGCAGAATCGGGAACCCGTAGGTCGGCTCGAACGCGACGCCGCTGTTCTCGACGATGCTCGCATTTCCGAGGCCGATGGCGACCCGCCAGCTGGCGCAATAGGCCCGCCAGCTTGTCCCATCGAATTCGGCCAGGCGGCGTTGAATCGCGGCTCCCAGGAACGTGTCGTCAGCCCGGAGCTGGAGGAACCACCTATGAACGCCGTGCCCGTGCCATTCGTCGGCGGCTCGCTTGACCCTCCCTCTCGCGCTGGCCTGTTGACGCGGGTCGGGCCGTGCCGCGGCAGCCCACTCGGCGCTGAAGTCGGGCTGACTGCTCGTGGGCAGCCCAAGATCGCTTGCGTGGTCCCTCCGTGGCAGGAAGCGCTGCCAGACCAGTGACAGGTTGGGTCCCCGCTGTTGCGCCCCGAATGGGCCGGCGAGGGGCGGGGCCGCCAACGACGGTGCCTCGACGACGAACGTCGACGGGTAGTCGGAGCCAACCGGGATGGGCGCGCGCGCCATGGCTACGGCGCCTTCTCTGGGAGGCTCTTGTAGCGGCCCTCGACGAGGCGCTTGAGCCAACCGATGATGGCTTCGGCTTCGGCCTCGAACAGCGCAATCTCGCGGCTGCTGCGCTGGAGCAGGGCCTGGATCCTTGCCTGCCGATTCCCGAGTCCCAGGGCGAAACGGGCACTCTGGCCCGTTCCGGATGCCTGTGCCAACGCCTGGGTAGTGGGCGCCAGAGATAGCCAAGACAGTAGATCGTCGAACACCGCCGCCTCCTCGCTGGCCTCGTTCTTTGCCTTGGACGCCCAAAAGACCAAGAGCTGGGCCAGGCCGCACTGGCGCAGGGTGGGGATGGCGCCCGAGACCTCCGTGCGGTAGCCCTTGAGTGGCACGTTGCCGCTGCCCGTTCCGCCTTGGTGCGTCAGGCCGTTGAAGCGCTCCCTGATCTTCTGTTCGGCGAAGCGCGCCCGGATGTGGTCGAGTCGATCGCTCATGACAGGGCGCTCCAGCGGGCGATGCCCTTGCCCTTTGATTCGTCGGCGCCGAGTTGGATCGTCGTCGGCAACGCCTTCAAGCCAGTCTCGATTACATTGGCGGTGCTGCCACCTCCGAGCGGCGTCTCGACCTGCAGGAGGTGATAGAGAACCGTTTCCGCCGGGAGGAACTCCGTGTAGCGGAGGGAGCCCTCGGTCGTGACTCCCTTTTCGCCAATCTCGATGTTGGCTTCGACCTGCGTTGCATGGTTCACGAAATGGACGAAGACATCGGCGTCCACGACCAGAAGGCGCGCACGGAAGAAGGGCGGCCAGAAGGCATCGCCGGGCTCGAAGAGGACGCTTGCTAGCATCCCGGCCAAGGCGTCGACGTCCGTCGCTGGTTGCGAGTCGACAGTCAAGGAGGATCCCTCCAAGAAGTAGCGATCCTCGATCGCCAGCACGGGCCTGGAGGCCGAGGTCCCAGCGGCCGTTGCGGCACCCAGATTCTGCGTTGCCGCGGCGACCTTGCCGGCTGCGGCGCCCAGTCCGTTGGGATCGCCGGCCAGGTCGGCTAGCCGGGCATAGCGAGCCAAAACCGGCGCCGTGGTGATCCACGCGAAGGTACCGGCGAGTGAGCGGGCGGGAAAGAGCAGGAGGTTCGCGTCACCGAACAGGGCGCATCCCTGGTGGCCATCCGTGCCAGGTGCGCCAAAGGCGCTGCTCTGCCAGTCGCCTTTGCCTGCCAGCCCTTTGAACGCGCCCTTGAGGGTCGACGACTGGACGAAGGGGTAGCCGGTCGTGACTTCTCGGATGAGCGGCCGATCGATGCCGCCGAGTCCCTGCCCGGCGCCGTTGTGTAGGGGAGTCAGGCAGTGCAGAAACTGCATTCTCGCGGACATGCTTGTCAGAGCTCCTTTCGCTTGGATAACGTGATCTGTCCCAATGCCTCACCAGACACCAGGAACGCAAACACCGAGCCCTAGCTCGGCGTCGAGGTCGGAGATCGAGCCAGGGAAGCCGTAGCGCGTTTCGATGAGATTCGCGACTTCTGGCCGATTGGCTGCGTCGACGGTGAAGTAGTAGATCGATCCAGCGGGCGTCGCCCGGCGAAGTGGCTTTGGCCTCGAGCGCCCTTTCGCCATGCTCCAGCCCCCGATGATCTCGGGCTTGCCGACGGCTGCTGCCACGAGTCGAGCCTCGAGCGCTGAACCCGTCGAGGTCGTCAAGGTCGGTGCCCAGCCTGCGGAGAAGATCGCCGGTGTCGCCAGATAGAGGCAGAAGCGGCCAGTCTCCTCGACGTGTCGGCAGACCAGATCGGTCAGAGCGAGGAGGGGTGCCAGCGATCCCTTTTCGAAGCTCGATTCGAGCGTGGCCGCCGTGAGGTGGCCGTCTCCGCCGAGGCGCGAGAGGATCGGGCCAGGAAGCAGCGTCCCGGAGTGGGCATCGAGCAGCCCACAGAAGCCAGCGGCCTTCATCCCGTCGCGGCTCTCGCGGAATCGCCAGGTAGCCCGGCTGAACAGAGCGCCGTCTTCTGGTACTCCGGAGGCGCGGCGCTTGTGGCCGTAGCGGCGCTCGCCGGAGACCACGTCGGAGATCGGGTTGCTGCGTCCGAAGACTCCTCCCGCGACTCCGTCCTCCCAAGCCGCGCGAGCTCTCGCGGTGCCCCGCGCCGCCTCGGCCAAGAGGTAGGCCAGGTGAGCCGGGATCACCAAGCGGTCGTCCAGCTCGCCGTTCGGCTGACCCCTGAGGAGTGTGACGGGTGCGTCGGAGACGATCGTCTCGTCTGGGTGGAGTCGATCTGCTCGAGGTGTCCCCAAGGCGGATCGAGTCTGCTGCCGGTCACGCGGCATCGGGAACAGGGGGAGCCCGTTGGGCGAGGTGTGGAACGGCCCGCGGAAACGGAAGGAAAAGTCGAGGCGACTGAATCCGACGACAGCGTCCGTCCCCTCGTCGAAACCATGCTCGCGGAGGATGGCGGTGCGCAAGAGCCCGGCGAAGGCGCCGGGCCAGATTCGTCCGCCCGGTGCGAAACCACCCGGCCAGTCGGATCTGGCATCGCTGTTGACGAGCACGTCAACGGGCTTGAAGTCGATCCTGGTCCAGCTCATGGGATGTTCCTCCAGCGCAGCTCGCGAGACAGAAAGGCGGCAACCTCGATGGTCTGGAGGAGCGCCGCCTTGCCCGTTGCCGGTGCTTCCGCGACGGTTCCCAGCGCACGCTGCCCGAGAAACGCGAGCGCGGGCGAGCCAGCTGCCTGGAATTTGGGCGATTTGTCCGCGCTGCGATCGAAGAGCCGCCCTAGCTCCCACGCGAGAGCATCGGGCAGGACCAGCTGGCCCTCCTGGTCGAATACGGCGGGTGTGCTGTCGCCAACCTTGTAGAGCAGACGGGTGGGCCATGCCGCCCTGCGCCGCGTGGCGAGCGTAGTTGTCGGGGGAGTCACGGGTTTGCCCGCCTCGAAGTCGTCGGCGCACCAGTCCGAGAAGGCTTCGACCAAGCCAATCAAACCGTCGAGGGCGGGCCACTTGCCTCGAAAGACAGCGGACGAGCCCGCACGCGGGCTCACCTCGATCGAGAAGGCCGACCGGTCGCATGCGTCCTTGGTTTCATCGAGGGAACGCTGGAGGGACTGCACGACCGGCTGCAGGGGTTCCTTCATGTGAACGACGCTGGCGTGGAGGCTCAGGGTTGGCGCCCGGCCACTAGCAGCCACCGCGGCAAGTGGCTTCACGGTCTCCGTCCAGGTGTCCCGAATGGCTCGCATGACACGGAGACAGCCGTCGAGCGGCGTCAGGAGGAAGCCGTCGTCGCCCCCGAGGTAGACGACCTGTCCGCGATGAGGCTTCACCACCGCGCTGATCGATGCCGCCGTGACGGCGAGTCGCTCACCGAGATCGTGAAGTGCCCTCTCGGTGTCCACGTGCTCTGCGAAGCGCACGCCGGAGAACCACTCGCCCATCCTGTCGCCGTCGAACCGAATCAGGGCATAGTAGGGCGAGGCATAGGAGAAGAGCCCCCGCCGGGAGCGATCGCGGTCACCGCCCCACAGAAGCGTCAGCGCTCGCTCCAGGGCTGCGCGCTGGGTCTCGCCTGCCTCAGTGATCTCGGTCTTCAGGTCGTCTCGCTCGGAGCCGGCGAGATGGTCGATGTCGAGCCCGAGTGTGCTGAGCTCGGTCCACGCGTCCGTCACCCTGGTGTCCCAGAGGAGCCGGTCATGGGCCAGCCGCTGGGTTGACGGAAAGCCACGAAAGTTCGTGGAGCCAAGCCAGCGCTTCGCGGCGCAGAGGGCACAGTGTTGGTCGCGTTCGTCCCAGTCCCCGACTCTGGCCGCGGGGCGGGCGATGGCGACGCGTTGCCCGCACTGTGCGCACGCCAGGCTGCTGGGCACCGCGGGCTCGGGGTCGGGCAATTGGCTGAAGGTTCGCGTATGGCGTCGCGCCTCGAACGCCGTCTGGAGCGCGACGAGACTCGTTCGCAGGTCGTCGTCGCGTGGCACGGCGACCCAATAGAGGTCGAGGCTGGCCAGCAGCTGCGGGTCGACCAGCTGGCGCGTCGCGCCCGGCAGAAGGGCCTTGGGCCAACGGTGCGCCTCCGCGAGGCGCAGGAGGGCGGAATGGGCTCTGGCCTCGAGGCTCTGGGCGAAGGGCCGCACGGCGTCGCCAGCTTGGGCTTCGGTGACGATCTCGAAGACCCCTTGGTGGGGGCAGGCGGAGTCCGGGTGGACGGGCAGCAGGCGGCGAAGCTCGCTGATGCCAACGGTGGGTGGCGACTCGGCCACGAACTGGCTTAGAGACGACAAGAGCCACGAGCCGGTGCGGAGGTCGCGCAGCTTGCGAGCTTGCGAGATCAGGTCCTGGACTCCGCTGAACCCGTACTTCAGAAGATAGGTGCCCATAGCCATCACCTCAGAGTCCGCCAGGCCGTGGGCGTGCCAGCGGAGAGCCCGGTAGTAAGGACTTGGTTCACGGGTGCTCGATTGGGGTCGGCTGGCGACAGGGTCGCGACGGGGACATAGCCATCCACCGTCCGGTAGTAGCGCACCCAGAGCGGCGATGACCGGCGATCGGGAACCGCGGATCCCATCGCTGTTCGGTAGCCTCCGCCGTGGTCCACGAGCGCTTGGTGGCAGGCATTCATCAGGCCCACCAGGGCGGGCTTCCAATTTGGCTTTGCGGCGCCGATGTAGACGTGCCCTGGCGACAACAACTCAAAGAACGAGGTGGCAGTGGGAGCCGTGCCGGCGAGGCTCGAGAGTGGCTTCGAGGGCTGCCGAAGGAGCCACTGATGCATGCCCCGCCGGGCGATGGAAAGCCCGTCTGAGAGCATCGACTCGAGGGTCGCTGTCGCGGGGAGACTGGGAAAGAGCGGAAGCTCCTGAGCAGAGTCGGCACCGAGGAGTTGCTTCAGGTCCGGGGCACCGGAGGCCTTTTGGATCGTCAGCGATCCATAGCCGCGGCGAGCGCGATTGCCAAGGCTCCCGAACGTGAACGCTGTCCAGACAACGATCCAGAGCGCAGCTGCAATTGCCGGGTCCGAGCTGAGCGCGTTGGGCCGCGGCTGGATCCGCAGCTGCATCTCGGCGCCAGCCTCGAACGCTGGTCGCGTGGATCCGCCGCGGTGGGGCAGCACGTGAGGGTCTGGGACCTCCAGGGCTATCGGGTCGAAGCTGGGTTCGAGCCGGAACGTCGCCCCGAGATCCCTCAGTCCTCCCTGCGCGCCCAGCAGGCGCCGTTCAGCGTCCCTGGTCTCGCGCGGGTTCTGAGAGAGCAGCGGCCCGATCAGTGCACGAGCAAACGTATGGAGCAACCCGCGAACCGACGGCCCGCGAAGGACCTGAGTTGGGTCCATCTCGGCGGAGGGTCCGCCGAGCATGCAAGGTGTGTCGACGCGAAGGTGAATGGTGAAGTCCTGCATCAGGCCTCCTTTGATTGAGGGACTGGCTCCACCCGCACCCACCCCATGCCAAACGTCACCCCCTTCCCCACGTGCAGCACCTCGGCCGCGCGAAGGATGGGGGTGAAGGGGGCGAGGTCGCCGGCGAGGGTGAGGGTGCCGACGAAGCCGCCGAGGGTCATGGCGGCGTGCTGGCGGTTGCTGTAGCGGCGCCAGTCTTGCCAGACGAGGTCGGCGGCGACGACGGTGAGGCGGTCGGCCAGGTCGAGGAGGGGGCGGAAGGACCAGTCGACGGTGGCGCCGGCGAGGTGGAAGGCGGCGATCTCGAGCGGGCGGCGTAGGCAGTGGTAGATGAGCTGGCGCTTGGTCGGCGCGGTGAGCAGGGTGCCGCGGCTGGCGATGCGGGTGGGGGTGAGGAAGCGGAGGGTCACCCGCGGGCCGAGGGGAGGGCCGCCGTCGTCGCCGAGCAGGCCGTCGGTGGCGGCGAGCGAGAGCACGCGGAAGGGCTGGCGGCCGCGGCCCAGGCCACCGCTCGCGGCGCGTTCGATGGCCAAACGGGCGTAGGGCTCGAGGGGCACGGCGTCGGCGAGCAAGACGAGGTCGAAGTCGAGGGTGGCGCCGGGGTCGAGCTGGGTGCGCGAGTCGCTGACCTCGAAGACGATGGGGCGCGGGGCACTCCGCAGGCCGCGGAAGAAGGGCGGCGGTGGCCCGTCGATCGACGGCTCGAAGAGGCGGGCGTGGGCGCAGACGGAGCGCAGGTCGCAGCCGGCGCAGGGCGTGTCGGGGCCCATCACGCAGACGGCACGGCGCAGCGTGTGCCCGAAGGCGCCGCGCAGCATCGAGCCCTTGTAGGCGGAGAGGTCGGCGCCGGCCGGCGCCTCGAGACGGACGCGGAGGCGGCGGTAGGGGATCGTGGGCAGGCGGAACGCCGGCGTCACGGGTGCCGGTGGCGCGGGCACGGGCTTCGGCCAGGACGGCGGCGAGCGGAAGGCGAGGGCGGCGGCGAGATTCGCTGGCATGGATCACTGGGCTCCCGACGCTGTCGGCGACCCGAAGGGTTCGCGGGCCGGGGGCGGCTCCTTTGAGTAAGGTGCCCGCCGGGTGGTGCTTTCTGACAAGCGTCGGCGCCCGGCAGTGGGGCCGACCGCAGACGCCGGGCCAGTCCGCTACAATCGGGGGTCATGGTCCCCCTCGATCTCACCGGCAAACGTGCCCTCGTCATGGGCGTCACCAACGCGCGTAGCCTCGGTTGGGCGATTGCCAGCCGACTGATTGCCTCGGGCGCCGAGATGGCGTTTACCTACCAGGGCGAGCGGCTGCGCGAGGACATGGAGAAGCTCACCGCCGACCTGCCGGGGTGCCAGCTCTTCCCGTGCGACGTCACCAACCTGGCGGAGCTCCAGGGCGTGTTTGCGGCCCTGAAAGAGCGCTGGGGGACGATCGATGCCATCGTCCACTCGATCGCCTTCGCGCCGCGGGCGGCGATGGACGGGCGCTACATCGACACCAACCGGGCGGACTGGCTGACGGCGCTCGAGGTGTCGGCCTATTCGCTGGTGTCGGTGGCGCAGCAGGCGGAGCCGCTCCTCGCCGAGGGTGCATCGATGATCACTCTGAGCTACTACGCGGCCGAGAAGGTGGTGCCCAAGTACAACGTCATGGGCATCGCCAAGAGCGCGCTCGAAGCGAGCGTGCGCTACCTGGCCTATGACCTCGGCAAGAAGGGTGTGCGCATCAACGCGGTGTCGGCGGGGCCGGTGAAGACGGTGGCCGCGCGCAGCATCCCGGGCTTCGTCAAGATGTACTCGAAGGTCGGGGCGATCGCTCCCCTCGGCCGCAACGTGACGCACGAGGAGGTCGGCAATCTCGGCCTGTTCCTGCTGTCGCCCCTCGCTTCGGGCATCACCGGCGAGACCATCTACGTCGATGCTGGCTATCACGTGATGGGTATGGAGCTCGAGTAAACCCTTGGAAACGCAGGTCAAACTGCAGTTCGAGAAGTTCGACAGCTTCATCAGCGAGGTGTCGGCGAACGTCTCGCTCGGAGGCATGTTCATCCGCACCGAGCAGCCGGCGCCGGTGGGCGCGATGCTCAACTTCGAGCTGCGCCTGTCGGACGACTTCAAGCTCATCCAGGGCCGTGGCGAGGTGGTGTGGGTGCGCCCCGCCGACGAGGGCCCGGACAAGCCCGCCGGCATGGGTATCCGCTTCCGCGAGCTCGACACCGCCAGCCGCGAGCTGATCTACAAGATCGTCTACCACCGCATGAAGGCCGGCCAGCGGCCGTTCGACCTCACCGCGGCGGCGACGGGTGGCGGCGGCGGGCCGGTGAAGGGGATCGGCGGCGTGCCGTCAGGCCCGGCCCCGACGTCGGTTTCGGTGAGCCCGCCGGCCGCTCGACCCGCCGCGCCGCCCGTTGCGGCTCAGGCGCGTCCGTCCGCTCAGGCGTCGGCACCGGCGCCTCGCCCTGCGGCGTCGCCGTCATCGACGAGCCCGACACCGACGCGTCCGCCCTCGGTGCCACCGGCAGTGGCCGTCGCCCGTCCGCCGGCTGCCTCGACACCCGCTGTGGCGCCGCGGGTCGCGACGCCGGGTGCCCGCACGGCGGCGCCGACGGCCAACCCACCCGCACCCACCAGGACATCGGCAGCGGCGCGCCAGGCGGGGTTGCCGGGCGCCAATCCGCGGCCTTCGGAATCCGTCGAGGTGGTGCCGCCGGCGTCGCCGGTGTTCGCCGACGACGACGCAGTCGGTGCCGCCCCTGCCAGCCGGCCGCCCGACGGCGGGCGGTCGATGGCTCGCCAGACGGTGGCGCCGGCGATCGTGCCGACCCCCTTGCCGAGTCTCGCCGCGACGGCGCCGGTGAGCCCGCCGAGCGAGATCCTGTCGGCGGTCGACGACGTGCTGACGACGAGCCCGCTCGCCGGCCAGCCGCTGGCCCTCGATCCCCACCCGGCGCCGCCGCTCGGCGAGGCCGAGATGAGCTTTCGCGGCCTGCGCATGTCGGAGGGCGAGCTCGCCCCGCGCGGCGGCGCCGAGCAGGCCGGGTTTACCTACGAGCCCACCGAGCCGGTGGCGGGCGAGCCGCTCGCTCGCCTGTCGCGGCGAACGCTCTCGGCCGACACCATCGTGCGGCGGCTCTCGGTCGACGACGGCGAGCCCGCCACGCACTTCCCGAGCGAGCCCTCCGCGGCGGAGCTCGAGGAGACCGACAGCCTGGCCATTGGGCAGGCGCTCGGGGCCGCGCCGCCGGGGCTCTCGCCGGTGTGGTCCTCGGCTCCCCCGGCCGCCGACGAGCTGTCGTTTGCCGATCTCTCCGAGTTGCCCCGCGCGCGTCCGCGTCCGCCGGCGCCCGTTGAGCCCGTTGCTCCGTCACCGTCGAGCGACCCGTTCGCGGAGCTCGCGCGGCGCACGGCGCCGAGCGGGACGCAGCCGCTGGCGACGACCGCGGGGGTGGATCTGGCTGGCGCCGAGACCCTCCGTCTGGAAACGCCACGCCGACCGGCGGCCGCGTCGGCGGAAACGCCCTCCTTAGCCCCGGCTGGCGCCAAGCCCGGCCAGGAACGCATCACAGCGGCCATGATCCTGACCGCGCTCGAGGCCGAGGAGCGCCGGGAGCCGCCAGCACCGACGCCACGGCCGGCGGAGCCGGCGATCTTCGGCGCCGCTGCCGAACGACCGCAGCCCGCGGCGTCGGGTTGGGCCGTCGCCCTGGTGTCGCTGGCGGTCCTGGCTGGCCTGGGTTACGTCTTTCGGGCCCAGGTGATGGGGCTGCTGGGACTCGATCAGAAGGTGACACTGACGGCCGCCGACCACCTCCGGCAGGACGAGGCGAGTGGGCTGCCGATCCTCCCCGACGTGTCGCAAGGCGGCCCGTCGACCGCGGACGCGGCCACGCCCGTCGCTCCAGAGGCAGGGACTCCGGCCGCGGTCGCGACGGACACGGCACCGGCTGGTGAGGCGGCGGAGGTGGCGGCCACCCCGGCGCCCGGGACCGGCGCTGGAACCCAGGGAGCGTGGCCCAGCAATCCGGAGCCCGCGCCGGCCCCGCCCGCCGGCGCCGAGCGCTCGCGCAGTCGGCCGACGTCGCTCCCCGACGAGCCGCCGCCGGCCAGCACCAAGCCGGCTCCCGCTCCGGCAGTCGTCGTGCCGCCACTGCCGACGCCGGCCGCGCCTCAGCCGGCCGCGCCTGGGCCGACCTCGCCGCAGCCGGCCGCGCCGACCTCGCCTGCTGCGGCTACAAAGCCCGCTGCGCCGGCGGCGGAGACTCGCTTCACCAGCATCGACAGCATTCGCGCCCGGGCCGACGGCGCTCGCACGGTCGTCACCGTCACCGCCAACGGCGGCTTCGTCGCCAAGAGCTGGTCACGCTTCCGGCTCGACGGCGGCCAACCGCGCGAGCTGTTCAAGTTCTACGGCCTGAAGCGCGACTTCCGCGACGGCAAGATCCCGGTGGGCACGCCGCAATTGCTGCAGATCCGTGCCGCCAACCACCCCGGTGGCGAGCTCCACGTGGTGCTCGACCTGGCGAGCGGCGCCAACCGCGTGACGGCGGCCGAGGTGAGCGGCAACGTCCTGACGTTGACCGTCGAGTAGCGGCGGATGGAGCGAGCGCCGGCGCCGCGTAACCCGTCCTTCGAAGCCGAGGTGCGGGCCAGCTTCGCTCGTCAGGCGCTGATGGCAACTCTCGGCGCCCGACTCGTGCGAGTAGCGCCGGGCGAGGTCGACATCGGCCTCGCCTACGCCGACCAGCTCACCCAGCAGAACGGCTTCCTGCACGCCGGCGCCCTCGCGGCGATCGCCGACTCGGCGTGTGGCTACGCCGCCTTCACCCTGGCGCCGCCCGGCCACGACGTCCTGGCGGTCGAGTTCAAGATCAACCTCCTGCGACCGGCGTCGGCACCGTCCTTCGTGGCCTGCGGCAGCGTGCTGCGCGCCGGCCGGACGCTCACCACCTGCCGCGCCGACGTCTTCGGCCTGACGTCCGGCGACCGCAGCCTGGTGGCCACCATGCTGTCGACGATCATCAGCCGGCCGCTACGGGCGGTCGAGTAGCGGCAGATCGGGGCGGCCCCGTGTGTTCACTTGACCTCGACCTTCGATGACTCGAACGAGCGGAGGTAGATCTCCCCGACGCGAGGAAGCTCAGCGGCACGTCCCGCCAAGAGAGTGGCCATTTCGCCGGGCGTCCGGTGGAGCTCGACGAGCTGCCAGCTACCCGCCGCGAGACCTCGAATGTTCCAGGGTGTCCGCGTACCTGGGCCAGGCACCAGGAGGCCCTGCCCGGAGCCCACCGCCAGGACGGCGGCGCCGTCGGGGGCGACCAGGAGCAGGTCTGAGGGTCCCAACGCGGCGGACCATGCTCCATCGGTGGCGGGCTCGATGGAGAGGTCTCCCACGGCCGTCGGCAGGACCACGTCGACGGGCTCCTCTCCGATCACCTCGAGCCACCTCGCGGTGACGACCGGAGCGGGAGGGGGCAACATCAGGAGGGCCCGTCTGACATCTGCCGCGGGCAGCTCGACGTCGAACGCTCCGTGGTCGTCGCTGTCGATGTCGATCCAAGATCCGAGGGGCGCCTCGGCGGTGGGCGCTATCCCGAGGACCGCGTGGACTCGGGCCAGGGCGCGGTCTCCCATGAGCAGGCGCCCGCGGATGTGCCGGACTGGCTCGAGGACGAGCTCGAGGGCAGGCGACTGGCCTGTGGCCTCGACTTGAACGAGAGTGGGTCGACTGGCTCGCCCGGTTCCGTGCGCGACGACGGTCCAGCGACCTGGCGTAAGCCCCTCGATGGCGAAGGCGCCGGAGTGGTTGGTGCGGCTGCCGGCGGGAGGGGCTGCGACTCCCTCGATGGGAGGAGTTGCCTGCACGCTGGCCTCGCCTACCGGCGCACCTGCCTCGTCAACCACGATGCCGGCGATGGTCCCGTCAGGGACTCGCAGCTCGATTTCTTCCTCGGGGTCGTCGAGACCTATGTCTGCAATTCGGGCCGAGTGGAGGGTTCCTTCCTGCCTCCAGCCGACGATTGCGTCGTAGCGACCTTTCTGGGGGACGACGATGGCGAACCTTCCGTCCTCTTGCGATTGCGTCCAGGGCACCGTGCCTCGGTAGGCGCCCTCAGGGCGCAGCTCGACATCCGCCTGTATTCCCTTGCCGTTGTGATGCACCGAGCCGAGGAAGAGGCGGATCGTGGCGTCGAACCGAACCCGGGCGAGCTCGCCCGGAGCGACAGCCACCGCCTGACGGTCTACGGCGGCGATCCGGCCGTCGGCAGAGAGCAGGCCGAGCTGTGCGATCCACTTTCCCGGGGCAACGGCGATCACCGAGACCTGCTCCGGGTCGATGGCCCTCGCAGGGCGTTCTCCGGAACGAGCGTCGCAGCTGACGTCGCGTGCCACGAGCACCTGCCATCGCCAGTCCCCCGGCGCCTCGGACAGGCGCTTCTCGAGACTGCCGTCGATATCGAGCTCCAGAGTGGCCGCCGCGGGCAGGCGGCCTTCGCCCAGATCCGCCGTCTTGCCGCTCGTGACGGCGAACGGTGGCAGGGCCAGGGCGCCAACCGTCGCGTCCGCGCCGAGCAGGATGGCGCCATAGCGGCCCGCCGGGAGGCCGCGGCCTTCGATGATCCCGTCATCCGCGCTCGGTGAGCTCTGCCACATGGGTACGACCTCGCCCGCGAGGGCGCGATCCGCGGCATTCTCCCAGTTCGCCTCGGGCACGAGGCCGAGCCGGGCGCCGGCGACCGGCCGTCCATTCCAGTCGGCCATAGCCCGGATCCGCACCGAACCGTCGGACTCGAGGTCGATCCTCCCGAGATCGAAGGGTCGTGAGACTTGCAGGGCGAGCGCCGCGCGGCGCACCGGCGCGAAGCCTGCAACGCTGACGCCGACGTCGAGGCAGCCGATGGGGAGCGTGACGCTCAACGCGCCGTCTGGAGCGATCAAGCCTGAGGCAAGAAAGCCCGCGGCCTCACCGCAGCGCCGTGCAACCACCTGTGCCACCCTCGGCAGGGTACCCGAACCTGGACGCAGTCGCGCCCGGACTTCCGCGCCTGGGACGAGCTCCACGGGAATCGGACGCACCGTCTTGGCGCCCGAGCAGTCGCCTGCTTCGAGCTCGAAGGGAACGCTGTAGAGGTCGAGCGACCGAACCTGGTAGTTCCATCCAGGCTCGCAGGCTAGTGGCGCGGTGGCGTGTCCCTCGGCGGCGAGCGTTAGATTACTCCGCTCGCCCCCTTGGTCGCCCAGCCAGCGTACCAGCTCGAGAGGAGACCTCTGCACCGCGCCCTGGCCAGAGAGGGTGAGCTCGACCGAGGGCGGGGAAGCGGCGAGGACCGAGCCCCAGAGCGCAACGGCAATGCGCACAGTCGGACATCCTTCCAGGTCGGGGTGGGCGATGCTTGGCGGAGTTGCGTCGATCAGCGATGACAGTCGTCAGTATATCGATTGCTTAGTCGCGTCGATGACAGGTGCGCCCCGCTCGGCGAGAGCAGGCATGCGAGGTGGCTTGTGTCGGCCTTCGCACGCTTTAGCGCTGGCCACGCCGACAACGGCTCGACCTTCAAAGCCACCACCGTGATCGCCATGCTCAACTGGCTCGGCGTCGAGGCTTCCTACTCGAGGCCCCGAGTCAGCGACGACGCCCGCCAGTGGGCGGCCCGGTCTTCCGACGCCGCTCGCCGCGCAAGTGCCGGCTTCCGCGCCGGGCTACCGGCCCGCCCCTGGCGCGCCGCACGAGCCCAACCCGGGACTTTCCCGGGGGCGCATGTCAGAACGGCAACGGCTGCGGCACCTATCTCTTCAGGAGGGTGCCACATGAACCCAGCGGCGAGCACGCAACGGCCCCGAGGCGAGACTTCGGCACGCAAGTTGGCCAGGGCGACATCCGCCCGGATGGCAGGCGACGCGGGCGCACGGGTGCTCGACGCCCGGCCCGACACCTTGGACTTCAGAGACCGGATGTTCGAGCCTACGCTCGACGAGGTGCCGACAGAGTTGTCGCTCGAGTCGTACCGCGCGGCGGGTGTGCCCATCCTCGACCAGGGCACCGAGGGCGCCTGCACGGGCTTCGGGCTGGCAACGGTCGCGCACTATCTGCTCCTGCGCCGCAAGATCGTGCCCGATCCCACTCCGGTGGGCCCCTGGATGCTCTACGCGGCGGGCCTGCCTGAGCAGAGGCCTGTCTTCGAACGCACTGCGGTTGGTGGCGCAGAGCGTCGTAGCCAGCTCGACCGCGCGACGCGCCCGGCCGCGGCGAGCTGACCTGGTGGTGCCACGCCGGTGCGAGACAGCTCCTCACGCGTCGGCGGCCCGAGTGCGGGCGCCGACTTGGCACGTGGTGCCAACCTCGTGACCTCAGTCGAGGTGAGCGGTTCCTCCAACGGGTCGCTCGGCGATCTGACTCGGCTGCTGCGAGCCTGGAGTGACGGCGACGAGGCGGCGGCCGAAGCCCTGTGGCCCCTCGTGTACGACGATCTCAAGGTGATCGCCCGCAGCGTGCGACGACGCAACCGTGGCATGGCGCTGCGTGGGCCGCAGACGACGACCCTGCTGCACGAAGCCGCGTTGCGTCTCTTGGGTGCCGACGTCGGAGCCGCAGATCGCCGCCACTTTTTCGCCATCGCCGCGCAGGCGATGCGCTTCGTGCTCGTCGACGAGGCGCGCCGCCGGCTAGCGAAGAAGCGCGCCGCCGAGGAGAACGCGATCGAGCTCACGGCCGACGCGCCGGGCGCCGTGGACTCGCGGCCCGAGGAGGTCCTGGCGGTCCACCAGGCGCTGGCAAAGCTGGGCAGGCTCCACCCCCGCCACGTGCAGATGGTCGAGCTGCGCTACTTCGCGGGAATGACGGTGGAAGAGGTCGCCGAGGTCCTCGACGTCTCGATTCCGACGGTGAAGCGCGATTGGCAGGCGGCTCGTCGCTGGCTCTATGCCGAGCTCCACCCGCGCCCGGTGGGGACGTGAGCCTCGGCCTGAGCGTCCTGCGGCGCGACCTCAGTTCATCCTCGCTCGTCGATGCCATGCCCGGTCACTCGGACCTCGACGTTCCATCTTCCTTTCTCGAGGCTCCGGCCCGGCTCACGCTGCCCAGCGTGGATGAGTCTTCGCAAGCGGACCGCGAGGAGCCGCCCGCGGGCAGCGAGCGCTACCAGATCGGGGCGCTGCTCGGGCGAGGAGGAATGGCGAGCGTATACCTGGGCTTCGACCGCCAACTCGAGCGCCGGGTGGCGCTCAAGCTGCTCGATCGGCCGCTCCACGCCGCGGCGGAGCCGTTCCTGCGCGAGGCACGCGCCCAGGCCCGCGTGCGCCATGACAATGTCCTCGAGGTCTACGAGACCGGCGAGCTTGCCGGGCGGCCATACATCGCGATGCGCTACGTCGACGGGCCGACGCTGCGCGAGCTGGCCGGGTTACCTCTCGAAGCCAAGCTTCGCCTACTCGGTGAGGTCGCCGAGGGCTTGCACGCGGCGCACCGGGCGGGCCTGCTCCACCGCGACGTCAAGCCGTCAAACGTCCTCGTCGAGGCCCTCGCCGACGGCAAGTACAAGCCGTATGTCGCCGACTTTGGCATCGCTACGGTACTCGACAGCACGATGCCCGGTGCGGCCGCCTTCGCCGGTACACCGGCTTTCATGGCACCGGAGCGAGTGCGCCGCGAGGGCGTCGTCGACCGCCGCTCCGACGTCTACAGCTTGGGGGTTTCGGCTTGCGAGCTCCTGACCGGCTCCCTGCCGGGCGTGGGACGCCCGCTCGCGGGGTTGCTCGAGCCGCTGCCCGCAGACGTCGTCGCCATCGTGCGCAGGTGTCTCGCCGATAACCCTGCCGAGCGGTATCCCTCGGCTCGCGCGGTGGCCGAGGAGCTGCAGCGCTACCTCGACGGAGACGTCGTCGAGGCGCACGCGGCGACCCTCGCCTACCGTTTGACGAAGTTCGCGACGCGCCACCGCCGCCTGCTGGCGGTGGCCGGAGTAGCAGGGCTCTTGCTAGCAATTGCTCTCGCCACGGCTGCGGTGCTCGGGCTCACGGCGATGCGCGCCAACGCCCGAGCAGAGACGCGCCGCGGGCAGGCCGAAACCCTGATCGCCTTCATGCTGGGCGACCTGCGGGCGAAGCTCGAGCCGTCGAGCAGCCTCGCCGTGCTCGACGATGTCGGTGAGAAGGCCCTCGAGTACTTCGCGGCTGTGCCGCGCGAGGAGCTGTCGATGGGCGAGCTGTCGAGCCGGGCGCGGGCGCTCTCCCAGATCGGGGACGTGCGTATTGGCCAGGGGAACCTCGAAGGCGCCAAGAGGCCGCTTGCCGAGTCGCTGGCGCTTGCCGAGGAGCTCGTGCGCCGCGATCCCGCCGCCCTTGGGCCGCTCTTCGAGCTGGGTCAGGCCGACTTCTGGGTTGGCTACGTCGCCTGGAAACAGGGGCGGCTCGAGGCCGCGAACGAGCGGTTCGAGGCCTATCTCGACGTCGCCCGACGTTTGGTCGCGCGGGTGCCCGAGAGCCCCGACTATCTCCTCGAGCTGCACTACGCCACGAGCAACCTCGGTTCCGTGCGCGAGAGCCGGGGCGATGTTGCGGCGGCAATCGACGCCTTTGGCGAGGCGCTGAGCACGATCGAGCGCCTGGTGGCACGCGACCCGTCGCGCGGCGACTGGCAGTTCGAGCTCGCGGCTGCCCACAACTCGTTGGCGGTTCCGCTTCAGGCGACCGGGCACTACGCGGAGGCCGTGAAGCACTACCGCTCCGACCTCGAGTTGCGCGAGCGCATGCTGGTTGCCGATCCCCAGAACCGCCGTGGACGCGAGTTTCTGGGCACGAGCCAAGCCTACATGGCCTCCGGTCTGCTTCCGCTGGGGCGAGCCGGTGAGGCCAAGGAGCAGGCAGGCCAAGCCGTGCGCGGCCTGGAGACCCTGCTTGCTGAGGACACGGAACACGCTGTACGGCGCTTCAAGCTTGCCAATGCCCTGCTCCAGCTCGGCCGCGCCAACCTGGCGCTCGGCGAGCGTCAGGCTGCCGACCAGGCCTTTCGGCGTCAGAGCGAGATCTTGGCGAGCCTGGTCGAGCTCGATCCCACCAACGACGACTGGCAGCGCCAGCTCGCGATTGCCCACTACCACCGCGCCCTCGCGAGCTCGCGGTCGAGCACGGCGCTCGCCGAGGTCGAACGCGCGCTGGCGATCCTCGACGGGACGACTGCCGGCACTGACGGCGCTCACCGCCGGCGGTGGGCGGCGGCGGCCTGGCTTTTGCTGGGCGACCTTCGGGCGACCGCCGGAGACATCGAGCCGGCGCGCCGAGCCTTCCAACGCGCCTTGGAGCAAGTCGGGTCCGACGCTGCGGCGGCGCAGGATCTCGAGCTCGCGGCCACCTGGCTTCGTATCCAGGTTCGCGTCGGCAGGAGCGCCGAGACGAGGGGCGTCGCAGGCACCCTCTTGGCCAACGGCTATCGCGAGAGCGGCTTCCCCGATCCGATCGCGATCGAACGGGAGCTCGCCGACCTCGCGGGCGCCACCGACCCATCCGCAGAGCCGCACCACTGAACGACGACCGACGAGGAGGACGCATGGCCAGCTTGACGCTCACCGTGACCTATGACGCCGAGACAAAACGACTACGGTATTCGGAGGCGCACAACCTCGAAGCCGGGCTGACCTACATTCCGACTCTGCCTGAGCCCGTCTTCATCGTGAACCGAATCCCCGCGGTCGAGCTCAATTTCAATTTGGTCGACGGCACGGGCGGTCAGCTTCCCGGCTTCGAGCTGAAGCTGCTCGGGATGGCGGCTTGGGCGCTCGGCCATTCTCCCCGCCCGTGGATCGTCCTCGCGCCGGCCGGAAGGTGCGGGCCATTGGAATGGTCCACCGACACCCAGAGACTCACCCTCAACGCCAACTTCGAGGGGATTGGACCTGCGGGCTGGACCTGTCGGCTCGTGGCGCAAGCAACCTACCCGCGGGCCGACGCGACGCTGCTGAGCGAGACGATCGTGCTCGACCCCAAGATCTACAACGAGGGCGGCGGCTGACTCAGCGTCCCGCGCCGATGTGATGATCCCTTCCAGTGCGTTTCTCCGAGGGTACATGCGATGGCGCGACCGCACTGACGCGGCCGCCTCCCCGGAGGAAGCGCAATGTCCATCGATCTCGCAGTACCGAGCGGCCTGACCCAAGTGGGGCAGCCCATCCAGGACCAGAACGGCACGTCCAGCAGTCTCAACATCGCCACGGTGATTCCGCAGGGAGCCAACCCTTCGTTCGGCGCCGCCGTGGTCAACGCCGCTGGCGACGCCGGGGCCACCGCTGTCCTCGGGCTGGCGACGGCGCCCCTGGGCAGTCAAGGGCAGACCGCCTACGGCAACGTCCTGATCGCCGCCGTGGAGGCCACGGCCCAGAACCTCCCGAACCAGGCCCTCTTGGTCTTCCAGTTCGCGCAGGGATCGGGGACGGTCAAGTCCGTGTTCACGATGTTCCCAAACGGCGTGCTGCAGGCCTCCAGCCTGCCGAATCTGCCGCCCACGGGCACGCTGGCGCCCCTCGTCATCGACTCCAACGGCGTGATCTACGCGGGTAGGTTCTCTCACGCCTGAGTCGGAGCACGGGATCAGCCTGCCGCCGAAACGGCAGCTACGAGAGCGGGCTGATCCCGATTTTTCGGATGACGTCCGGAGCGGCCCTGGAAGGCGACGGCCTCATTGGGCCGGCGGCCCCCGCCTACCGCGGACGCAGCAGCAGTCGCTCGTCACCCACTCGCCGGCTCACGCCGAGGCCGTCGAGGTGCTCGAGGAGGGGGATGGCCCACTTGCGCGAGAGGCCGAAGCGCTCCTTGAACTGAGGCACCGAGAAGCGTTCCCAGCCGGTCGCCAGTAGGTCGCGCCGCAGGGCGTCGACGACACCGGTGGCGATGAACAGATCGCCGGGGAGGCGCGACAGGCGACCGCGCTGCACCAGGTAGCGCACCAGGCCGTCGACGATCTGCGGTTTGGTCCCGAGCTCGAGGGCGACGCTGCCCGGTGAGGGCGGCTCGAGGCCGGCGGCCTCGTAGCGCGCGACGAGGGCGGCCTCGAGCTTCGACTCCTCGGCCGAGAGGGCGGCGCGGCGGCCGGGCGGGTTGACCAGGTCGCCGGCGACGACGAGCACGCGGTCGGCCTCGAGCCAGGCGACGTAGGCGTCGAGCAGGCTTTCGGCGCGCCGGCTGCGCAGGGGAAACAGGCGACGGAGGAGCTCGGCCTTGGGCATGCCAGGGGCCAGGCGCTCGCGGGCCAGGAACTCGCTGAGGATCGCCTTCGCGCGTTCACGCACGGTGCGGAAGGCGGCGGGAGCCACCAGCCGACGCTCGGCGCCGGTGCCTACCGTCATCAGCGTCGCCTTGCCGAGGATTGGCTGGAGTGCGGCAGCCAGTCGCTCACGCGGCCAGCCCAGACGCTGGGCGAGCTCGCGCTCACCGATACCGACCTCGCCGGCATCGGCGACCCAGGCGGCGAGGAGCGCGGGCGGGCCCTGGCGCAGGGGCGCGAGCAGGGCGGCCAGCGCCCGACCGCGCCGCCGCGGCCACTGCGGGTCGAGGACCTCGCCGCCGCCGAGGGTCGTTGCCGGGGAGGGGCGGCGGACGACCACGCGGTCGCCGCGGACGGCGACCAGCGGCTGGGCCAGGCGGATCTCGACCAGGCCGCGTTCGCCGGGCGCGATGACGGCCGGGTCGAGGGCGCGCATGCGGCCTAGGGCCTCGCCCGCGTAGAGATGCACGCGCACGTCGACGAAGCCCTGGAGGGGCTTGGCGGCGTCGGGGAGCAGCGTGATCTCGGCGGCGAGCAGGCGCGTGGGGCGGTAGGCCTCGGCGGCGGTGAGCTCGGCGCCGCGCGCGAGGTCGGCGAGCTCGATCCCGGCGAGCTGCACCGCCGTACGCTCGCCAGTGGTTGCGCGCTCGCGAGGCGTGCCATGGACCTGGAGGCTGCGGATGCGGCCCTGGAGCGGCCTGGCACCCTCCTGGCCGGGCAGCAGGTCGAGGCTGTCGCCGACGGCGAGCGAGCCGGCCGCAAGGGTGCCGGTGACGACCACGCCCAGACCCTTGAGATGGAAGGCGCGGTCGATGGGCAGGCGCGCTGGGAGGTTGGCGGCTGCCGGCGGCGGCAGGGCGCGCGCCAGCTCGACGAGGGCCGCCTCGAGCGCGGCGAGGCCCTGGCCGGTGGGGCTGGCGACCGGGAAGATGGGCGCGTCGGCCCAGGCCGTGCCGGCGAGGAGCTCGCTCACCTCGACGCGGGCCAGCTCGAGCAGGTCGGGCTCGACGAGGTCGACCTTGGTGAGCGCGACCAAGGCGCGCGGGATGCCGAGCAGGGCACAGATCGCGAGATGCTCGCGGGTCTGCGGCTTGACGCCCTCGTCGGCGGCGACCACCAGCAGCATGGCGCGGATGCCGCCGAGGCCCGCCAGGGCGTTGTGGACGAAACGCTGGTGCCCGGGGACGTCGACGAAGCCGAGCTCGACGTCGCCGCGCACGAGGTGGGCGAAGCCGATGTCGATGGTGATGCCGCGGACCTTTTCCTCGCGCCAGCGGTCGCAGTCGACGCCGGTGAGCGCTTTGACCAGGCTGGTCTTGCCATGGTCGACGTGGCCGGCGGTGCCGATCAGCAGGCGATGCGCGGGCGTCGCCGTGGCGTTCGCGACGGGTGACAGAGGGTCGGAGGCGCCGATCGACGGCTCAGCGGCCGGCAAGGATTTCCCGCGCCAGACGACTGACGGTCGCGCCGTCGGCTTGGCCGGCGAACCGCGCCATCATCGCCTTCATGATCGCGCCGAGCGCCGCCGGCCCGCTCAGGCTCTGGCTCGTCACCAGCTCGGCGATGGCCGCCCGCAGGACCGCCTCGTCGACCTGCCGCGGCAGGTAGGCGCCGAGGAGGACGATCTCCTGCTCCTCCTTCGCCGCGAGCTCCGGTCGCCCGCCCTTGGTGTACTGGTCGGCCGACTCGCGGCGCTGCTTGATCGCCCGCTGGACGACCTTGACGAAGCCTCCTTCGTCGACGGCGCCACTGCGCATCTCCTCGTTCATTACCTCGGAGAGGAGCATACGCAGCGTCGACGTGGTCTCCTTCTGGCCAGACTTCATGGCGGTCTTGAGGTCGGCGTGGAGGCGGTCGAGCGGCGACGGCGGGGCGGCGACGGGGGCGGACATGGCCGGCCGATGATACCCCGTGAGACGATCGGCCCCGGATGACGGCCGCCGCGCTCTCCCTGCTGGTTGCCACGCTCGCCGGCCTTGCCGTCGGCGCCGGGCTCGCGTGGTGGCTGCTCCGACGTCAGGCGACCCTGGCCGCCGCGGCAGCCAACGCGGCGCTCGCGAGCGAGCGCGCCGTCCTCGCCGAGCGCCTGCGCGGCCGCGAAGAGCAGCTGGCCGAGCTGCGGGCGGCGCTCGCCGGGCGGGAGCGGGAGCTCGCCGCCCTCCACGAGCGCGTCGTCGACCTCGTTGCCAATGCCGCCGAGCTCGACGCCCGGATGCTCGCCGAGCGGGCCGCCGCGGGCGAGAAGCTGGCCGTCCTGGCTCGCGCGGAGGCGGACCTGCGGACGGTCTTTGCGTCGCTCTCGGCCGACGCCCTGCGGCGCAACAACGCCACCTTCCTGGAGCTGGCGCAGACCCAGCTGGCGGGCGTCGCCGAGGGTGCCAAGGGCGACATCGAGCTGCGGCGACGGTCGATCGAGGAGCTGGTGGCCCCGCTGCGCGAGACGCTGGAGCGCGTCCGCACCCGGCTCGAGGAGACCGAGGCCTCGCGCCACGAGGCCCAGGGCAACCTCACCCGCTACCTCGATGGGCTGGTGCTCGCGCAGGGCAAGCTCGAGCGCGAGACGGCGAATCTGGTGAAGGCACTGCGGGCACCGGCGGTGCGCGGGCGCTGGGGCGAGATCCAGCTGCGGCGGGTGGTGGAGCTCGCTGGCATGGTCGAGCACTGCGACTTCCGCGAGCAGGTGACGTTCGACGGCGCCGACGGCAAGAAGCGCCCCGACCTGATCGTCCAGCTGCCCAACGGCAAGTCCTTGGTGGTCGACGCCAAGGCGCCCCTCCACTTCTACCTCGAGGCGCTCGACGCGCCGGACGAAGCGACGCGGCAGGCGCGCCTCGCCGAGCATGCCCGCCAGGTGCGTCGTCACCTCGCCGACCTCGCCGGCAAGGCCTATTGGGAGGGGCTCGACGGTACGCCGGATCTGGTGGTGCTGTTCCTGCCCGGCGAGAGCTTCTACGCCGCGGCGCTCGAGCAGGATCCGAGCCTGATCGAGGCCGGTGCCGGCGACCGCGTGCTGTTGGCGACGCCGACGACGTTGATCGCCCTGCTCAAGGCCGTTGCCTTCGGCTGGCGCCAGGAGCAGCTGGCGAAGAACGCCCGCGAGATCAGCGAGCTGGGCCGTCAGCTCTACGACCGGCTGCGCACCCTGGGCGGCCACTTCGAGGAGCTGCGACGTGGCTTGGAACGGGCGGTGGGCGGCTACAACGACGCGGTCGGGGCCCTCGAGTCGCGGGTGATGGTGTCGGCGCGCCGGTTCCGCGAGCTCGGGGCGGCCACCGGCCCCGAGGACGAGCCGCTCGGCCGCGTCGAGCGCGCTCCCCGCGGTGGCGCCCTGCCGTCAGCCGACGACCCCGCTGGCGCGGGCTGATCCCGGCTCAGGGCTTCGGCTTCTTTTCGACCTCCAACCTCTTTTCGACCTCGCCGGTCATCGGCACGAAGCGCACCGGCGTCACGTTGCGCTTCTCGAGGCCGTCGGCGGTCTTGGTGATCACCTGGAGGTCCTGGAACACGCTGCCCACGGGGATCACCATCCGGCCGCCGACCTTGAGCTGGGCGAGCAGCGGCTCGGGGATCCGTGGTGGCGCCGCGGTGACGATGATGGCGTCGAACGGCGCCGCCTCCGGCCAGCCGGCATAGCCGTCGCCGATGCGGACGTTGACGTTGGCGTGGCCCTGGTCGGCGAGCACCCGTTCGGCCTGGCGGCCGAGCGGCGCCAGGATCTCGATGGTGTAGACCTCGCTCGCCAGGCGGGCGAGGATGGCCGCCTGGTAGCCCGAGCCGGTGCCGATTTCGAGCACCTTTTCGCCGCCGGTCAGGCCCAAGAGCGAGGTCATCAACGCCACGATGTACGGCTGCGAGATGGTCTGTCCCTCGCCGATCGGGAGGGGACTGTCCTCATAGGCCTCGCGCTGCTCGCCAGGGGGCACGAACAGGTGGCGAGGAGTAGCTCCGAAGGCGTCGAGCAGGCGACGGTCGTCGATGCCGCGGCGGTGGATCTGTTCCTCGACCATGGTGGCGCGGGCGGCGGCGAAGGGGTCCGTTTGGGCGCCCAAGGGCAGGTCTCCGAAGCTGGCGGCGACGGCCAGGGCTGCCAACCACCGACGGCCGGCGCGGTGGCTCATGGCGCCGCCTCGCGGCGGAAGACGACCTCGCCGTCGAGCAGGGTAAGGTCGACGGCAGCGGTCGGGATGCCGCTCGTCGGCACGGTCATGGGGTCGCTCGCCCACACCACCAGGTCGGCGCGGCGGCCGACCTCGAGGGCGCCCGTCTCGTGCTCCAGGAACAGCGACCAGGCGGCGTCGCGGGTGAAGCCCCGCAGGGCCTCGGCGCGACTCAGGCGCTCCTCGGGCCGCCAGCCGTCGGGCGGGTTGCCAGCCAGATCCTGACGGCTGACGGCAGCATAGAGGCCCAGCCGAGGGTCGGCGGACTCGACCGGGAAGTCGCTGCCGAGGGCCAGGCGCCCGCCGGCGACGAGCACCTTGCGCCAGGCGTAGGCGCCGGCCAGACGCGTCTCGCCGACGCGGTCGCCGGCCCACGGCATGTCGGAAGTGGCGTGAGTGGGCTGCATCGAGGCAATGACGCCGAGTCGCGCCATCCGCGCGATGTCCTGCTCGCGCATCACCTGCGCGTGCTCGACACGAAACCGCAGCTCGGGCCGCGGCTGACCGGCGAAGGCGCGCTCGATGCCGTCGAGGGCGATCAGGCTGCCGCGGTCGCCGATGGCGTGGATGCCGACCTGAAAGCCATGGGCGATGGCGGCCGCGGCGACTTCGGCGACGTGGTCGGTCGAGGTGCGCAGCAGGCCGAGATTGGTCGGGTCGTCGTCGTAGGGCTCGACCAGCGCCGCGCCCCGGCTGCCGAGGGCGCCGTCGGCGTAGAGCTTGACGCCGCGCACGACGAGCCGCGCCTGCGGGTCGAGACGGGGGCCGCGGGCGAAGGCGTCGGCGAGGAGCTCCGGGTTGTCGGTCAGGAAGACGGCGGCGCGGATCGGCAGCTCCCCCCGCTCGCGCAGGGCGACGTAGGCATCGAGCGTCGGCGCGTCGACGCCCATGTCGGTCACCGTGGTCAGCCCGAGGGCGAGGCAGCGTTCGGCCGCCAGCCGCAGCCGTCGCATGCGCTCGGCGCGGTCGGGCTGAGGCAGCCTCGTCTCGAGGTCGTCGGCGGCATTGTCGACCAGCACGCCGGTCAGGGTGCCGTCGGCGAAGCGCAGGAACTTGCCGCCGGGCGGGTCGACCACCTGGTCGGTGACGCCGAGCTCGGCGAGCGCCCGGGCATTGAGGAGGGAGGCGTGGCCGTCGATGCGGGTCAGCCACACCGGGTGATCGGGCACCGCTGCCGAGAGCGCGCGCTGGTCCGGGAACGGGTGACCGGGGGTGTCCCAGTCGTTCTGGTCCCAGCCGCGTCCGCGGATCCAGGTGCCGGCCGGAACCTGCCTGGCCGCTGCCGTGACCCGCGCGATCACCTCGGAGTAGGAAGCGGTGCCCGCGAGGTCGACCCGGCCGAGCTCGTCGCCGTAGCCGGCGAGGTGGGCATGGGCGTCGATCAGGCCGGGGGTGACGGCCCGCCCGGCGAGGTCGATGACGTGGGTGGCGGCGCCCCGCAGCTTGGCCGCGGCCACGTCGTCGCCGAGAAACACGATCCTGCCGTCGCGCACCGCGAGCGCGCCGTGGACGGCGGGCGGCACACCTTCGGCAGGCTGTCCATCGGCAGTTGGGTAGAAGACGCCGTGGGTCAGCAGGAGGTCGGCGTCCTCGGTCGAGGACGCGGCTGCCAGCGGCGAAGCGGCGAGGAGAGCCAGCATGGGAAGGGCGCGCAGGGTAACCATGAGTGTGCGTGCATTGTTGCAGCGGCACGCGGGGAGAACAACAAGCAAGACGCGGGCCGCGGGAGGGCGGGTGGAGTGGCAGGGCCGATCGTGCGATGTCGCGCCCCTCGCGGACCTACCCCGCGAAGACCCACTATGCTCCGCCCATGGCGACCTCCCCCGCGCGCGACTTCGCAGTGCCATTCCCCTGGGTGCCCCTGACCGAGATGGAGTCGCGTTTCCGCAGCGTGCTGGCCGCCTCGGTGGCGGAGGAGACGGAGCTGGTGTGGCTCGAGTGTGAGCGCCGGCAGGTGGCGACCCGCACCGTCCGCAGTGCGCCGCCGGCGACGCCACACGAACGCACGGTCCTGGTGCGGGTGATCGATAGCGGCCGTCTCGGGCAGCACCGCACCGTCGCCTGTGACACCGGTGAGCTCGAAGGCGCCGTGCGTCATGCCCTGGCGCAGGCGCGGGTGAACCCGGCCCTGGCGTCACCGTTTCACTTCCCGTCGCCGGAGCCGCCCCTGGCGGTGGCCGCGAGCCTCGACGACCGCGCCCTGCGCGAGCTCGACGAGCCGGGCGCCGTCCGCCGGCTGCAGGCCCTGGTGTCGCGTCACGAGCTGGCCTCACTGCGCTGGACGGTGGGGCGGGTGGCGATCTTCAACAGCCGCGGGATGGCGCGCCTCCAGGCCTTCACCGCCGCTACGCTGACAGTGTCCTGCGGTCGGCGTCCTGGTGCCGGGCGTGCCGAGCGCTCGGCGCGCAGCCTGGCCGGGCTGGCGGCGGCGGAGGTCGTGGCGACGGCGCGAGCGGTGCACGCCACCGCCGGCCCGGTTGCCACCGAGGTGCCGCCTGTTGGCCCGGCCCTGCTGTCGCCACTCGCCGTCGCCGCCCTGCTCGACCTGCTGAACCGGACCGCGCTTTCGGCGCGGGCCTACCGCGAGGGCGTCTCGGTGCTGCGGCAGCACCTCGGCGTGCAGGTGTTCGATCGCCGCTTTGCCCTGCGCGACGACGCCACTGACATGGCGGGACTGCCGTTTCCCTTCGACCTCGAGGGCACCAGCAAGCGCCCCGTGGACCTGGTCGTCGACGGCAAACCGAGCACGCCGGCGCTCGACCAGCGTCAGGCGGCGATCATCGGCCTGGCCGCGACGGGCAACGCGATCTCCGGCGACGACGCCCGGGCCGAGCATCTGGCGATGCAGCCGGGCGATGCCGATGAGGCCAACTTGCGCCAGGCGGCCGATGGCGGGCTGTGGGTCGGCTGGATCGAGGCCGCGGAGTGCTTCGACCCGGCGCACGGTGGCTTCCGTGCGCTGCTGCGGGGCGTCCGCCAGATCCGTGACGGCGTGCTCGCCGAGGCGGTCCCCGATCTCGTCTGGGAGGACAGTCTGATGCACGTCTTCGCCGCCTTGCCGGCGATCGGCAGCGAGCTGGTGACGCTCGCCCGGGGCACCTTCGGCGCGACGCGGGCGCCGGCCATGGTGGTGCCCGCGCTCCACAACCTCGAGCTGGGCTAGTCTACACGGCGATCGCACCGGCCACGGGCTTCTTCATCGACCCCGGTGGCAGCGTCACCCGGCAGTGGACGGTCACCCCCGCGGCGGGTGGCGACTACACCAACCCGCGCAGCGCAGGCGTCTGCGCCGCCGACCCGGACGGGCACGTGGTCGAGTGGAGCGAGGCGAACAATGCGTGCTCGGGCTCGCTCAACGTCACCGCGCTGCCGTTCGTGGACGATTTCGCGAGCGGACGACACGACGAACTGGTCGGCGACCACCGGCTGAAGGATGGCAGTGCCGCGGCGCCGGGTGCCGCGGCACTCTTCCTCGTCGCGGCCTGAGCGGCTCCGCGCCGGCGTAGCCGGCGACTTACCAAGTGGGTGGCACCGGAACTGGGGGGCCACTTACTCCTCTGGCACCTCAAGACGACGAGGAGGCCGCGATTCCAGGTGCCAGCCGAATCGCAGACGAGGCGCCAGCCGCGCTAGTCTCGCGGACACCATGAGGCACAACCTCTTCCTCGACCTGCTCGGTCTCGCGATCACCGGCGGCGGTCTGCTGTACCACCACTTCTTCAACCACGACCGGAGGGTCAAGCGGGCCCTCGCCCGGGTGCCCCAGGGGCGCATCGGCAGCACCTCGCACGGACAATCGGTGCGCGTCGTCGGCCGTCTCGACCTCCACGCGCCGGCCCTGGTGTCGCCGCTCTCGGAGCGCACCTGCGCCTACTACGAGCTCGTCCTCGAGGAGAGCCGCGGCAAGAACGGCTGGGCGACCATCGGCCGCGAGGCGCGGACCGCCGACTTCGTGGTGCAGGACGGCAGCGGCACCGCGCTCGTGCGCACCGCCTCCGCCGAGGTCTCGGTGGTCAAGGACGAGCACCACGCCTGCAGCACCTTCCAGGGCCCCGACGCGGATCTCATGGCGATGCTCGACCGCTTCGGCGAGAAGGTGACCAGCATGGGCATCTACCGCGGGCTGCGCTGCACCGAGGGCGTCCTCGAGGCGGGTGAGCACGTCGCGGTGTGCGGTCCGGCGCGGCGGCCCCTCGCCACCGAGGTGGACGCGGCGGCCGGAGACAGCGCGGCGGTGCGCCCGGTGTCGCCTGTGCGCATCGTCTTCGAGGGTTGCGCGGGCGCTCCGCTCTACGTCAGCGACGATCCGAGGATCCTCTATCAGCCGAAGCGCGGGGTCGGCCGGCGAGGCGTTGCGCTGACGTCGATCCGGGTCGCGAACCGGCGCGGCCGCCCGGGCGCGTCGTGACCTCGAAGTGATCGCCGGCGAGCGTATTCCAGGCCGCGTCACCGCGCTCCACGCCTCGTCGCGCCCAAGGCGTCCCGACAGTCGGATGGCACTAGAGTGCGGGGGCCTTCAGAGCGGGGCGAGCACGAGGCTGCGGATTCGCTCGAAATGGTTGCGGGAGCGACGCCCCGCGGCTCAGGCAGCCTCCTGCGATTAGGTAGTCCGCCATGTCGATGGTCTGACCCTTCGCCTCGAGCTGCCGCCTGCACTCGGCGGCATTCTGCGCGGCGTGGTCGTCGAGCGGCAGGATCGCGAAGCCGGCGAGCAGCGCCTCGATCGCGTCGCGCTGCTCGCCCGGTCGGACGCCGCTGCGGAGCTCGAACGCCGTGACGGCGGTTGTCGCCAGCGCTCCCCGTTCGATCCCTGATGTGATCCTCGCCGCCGCTGGACTCCGGCCGCGGAGTGCCTCGATGAGGATGTCGGTGTCGACGACGATCATCGCCAGGTCCGCCGCAGGGAGCGGAAGTCCTTCTCGAGGCGCTCCGCCGTGTTCCCGCCCAAGGTCACCTCTTCGCCAGGCCCTCAACCGACTGTCCGCCGGAGGCCTCCAGGCCGGCGACGCGCACGATCAGACGGGCCTTAGAGGCGCCGCAGCAGGACGACGGTCTGGTCGTCGCCCTGCGGTCGGTCGGCGGCGAAGGCCTCGGTGGCGTCGGCGATCGCCTGCACGATCGTCGGTAGCGGGGCGTCGAGGTGGGCGCGCAGGAGCTCGATCAGCCGCCGCTCGCCGAACTCCTCGTCGCTCGGCGACGAGGCCTCGTTGATGCCGTCGCTGTAGAGGCAGAGCAGGTCGCCGGGGGCGACGGAGACGGTGCCAGCTCGATACTGGGCGCCGGCGAGCAGGCCGAGCGGGACGCCGTTGGCGCCGAGCTCGAAGGTCTGGGCGCCGTGGATCAGGAAACCTGGGTTGTGCCCGGCGTTCAGATAGGTCACCAGCCCGCTCGCCGGATCGATCTCGGCGAGCAGCAGGGTGATGAACTTGTTGGGCGTGCTCGAGTCGACGATGTGCTGGTTCAGGCGCGCCAGTAGCTCCGGGCCGATGCCGACGCGGTCGAGCAGCAGGCGGAGCGCCGAATGGAGCGTCGACACCATTAGAGCGGCCGGCATGCCCTTGCCCGAGACGTCGCCGACGGTGAACCCGAAGTGGCCGTTCTCGAGATGCAGGAAGTCGTAGTAGTCGCCGCCGATGCGACGGGCGGGCCGGTACCACCCGGCAAGCTCGTAGCCAGCGAGATCGGGCACGCCCTTGGGCAGAATGCGACGCTGGATCTCGCCAGCGAGCACCATCTCGCGCTCGAGCCGCTCCTTCTCGAGCGCCTGGATGTGGAGGTGAGCATTTTCGAGGGCGATCGCCGCCTGGTTGGCGAACAGCGAGAGGGTCCGCCGGTCGTTGGCGGTGAAGGGGCCGACCCCGTCGCGGCTCTCCTTGTCGCCGACGAGGAGCAGTCCGGCCGGTCTGCCGTCCCAGTCGATGGCGACGCTGAGCTGGTGACTGGCCCCCGGCAGGGCGGTGCTCGGCGCGGTCGGCTCGCTGGCCAGCCCGGCGGCGTCGGTGGGTGACAGCTCCTCGCGAGCACCGCCGCCGATCGTGCGCGACAACAGGTAGCGGTTGCCCTCGTACAGGTAGAGGGCGCCGCGGCGGGCGTCGATCAGCGACACGGCGCGCAGCAGGATGCCCTCGGACAGGCTGTCGAGGTCGAGGGTGCCGGCGATCGCCAGGCCGACGTCGTACAGCGCCTCGAGCTCGACGACGCGGTAGTTGACCTGGAAGTGCTGTTGCTCGATCTGGTGCTGCAGCCGAGCGATGTGGAGGGCCACCAGTAACAGCGGCCAGCCGGCGTCGCTCGGCTGGGGCGGCGCGGGACGGCAGTCGGCCGGGTGCACCAGCACCGCGCCAGGCAGCGCCAGGCTGCCCAGGCTTGCGGGCAGGTTCTTGGGCAGGGTTGCCGGGAAGCTGCGGCTGCCGACGACGACCCGCCGGCGCAGGCCGCGATCGCCAGGCAGGTAGAGGGCGGCGGCGTCGAGCCCGTGCTCGGCACACCAGCCAGTGATGACCTGTTGGACGAGCTCGCGGCTGCCCTGGTCGTCGACCGCCAGCGAGGCGAGGCCGTCGAAGAGCTCTGCGGCGGCCAGCGGCATGGTGGGGTGGAGGTGGGGAGTGCGCGCCCGACGGACGGCGTGCCGGGAGCGCGGCGCCGCGTCAGCCGGCGGCGGTCAGCTCGCGCACGCCGCTCGGCTCGTCGGCGTAGATCGCGGCGTACTGCGAGAGACCCATGATGTGGAAGGTCTTCTCGATCGTCGGGGTCAGGCTGCAGAAGCCGAGCTTGCCCTCGATCTCGAGCATCTTCTCGATGATCTCGATGAGGATCGAGATGCCGATCGAGTTCACGATCTTGGTGCCGGCGAGGTTGAGCAGCAGGGTCTTGCAGCCCTCGTCGATGAGCTGGTACGCCGTGCGTGCGATCTCTTCGCCGCCCTGATTGTTGATGTAGCCCTCGGTATAGAGCACCGCCAGAGGGCCGCGGCGATCCACCACGAGCTTCAACCCTTCAGTCATCGCATCCCCCGGCATCTCAACGGAGCTTGCTCATGATGATGGTGGTGCCCTCGGCGTCCGAGCGAATTTCCACCTCGTCCATCAGGCCCTCGATGATCTTGAGGCCCCAGCCCCGCTTACGCATCGCCTTGAGTTTCTCTTCGATCCGCGGTTTCTCGACCTGCTCGGGCGAAAACCCCGAGCCCTTGTCCTGGACGGTGATGCGGAGCTTGTCCTGCTCGTCGCCGCCGAGGGCCGTGAAGGTGAGGTAGACCGTCCTGTCTTTCGAGTTGCTGTGCTCCGAGGCGTTGATGAAGGCCTCGATCACGGCCATCGAGATGGCGTCGATCTTATCCGCACTCATGGCGATCCCGGCAGCAAAAGCCGAAGCCGAACGGCTGGCTTCGAGCTCCATACCGGGCGCCATGGGCAGTTGGAGCGAAAGCTCCTCGCGCAGAGCGGTCAAGGGCGTGGTCCGGGCGGGGGGATCAGGCTCAGAAGGTGAGATACACCTGGAGACAGTAGAGGGCCAGGGGTTGAATGGCACCCTGCACGAGCAGCCAACAGAAGCTGCCGAGGATTCCCGCGGAGAGAACGGCTCCGACGGGGATCTGGGGGATGGCGACCGAACGACGGATGGAGTCTAGCATGGCGATCTCCTCTTGCGGTCGCAGCTCTCCGCAAGCTCCTTGCCACCGTCGATCGCGTCCGGGTCGCCGAGTGTAAATGATTGAAAGAACGAGACTTGCGCGCCTTCGGCGCATTTGTGTTCGAACTGCCGCGAACGGCGCGTGAGACATTCTGCCGCGCTCTGCGAGCGCTCGACTCGGCCGGAGTCTCTGGACCCAACAAACAAGGGCCCTTGCGGCCATCGCGGCAAAAAGTCCCGTATGCGGCAAAATGTCTCATGGGCAGGCAGGGGACAAGCGAGGCTCAGTAGCCCTTCCTGGACAGAGTACGGCGGTCGACGCCCAGGAGTTTCGCTGCCTCCGACTTGTTGCCGTGGGTCAGCTCGAGAATCCGCCCGATATGGCGGCTTTCGACGGTCGCCAGATCGACCGCCTCGACCGGCCCGGGCGCCGCAGTCGTGCGTTGGCCGGGCACGGCGGCCGCGTGTACGCCGAGGAGCGAGCGCACGAGGTCGAGGTCGACGTGCTCGTCGGCCAGCGAGATGGCACCCTCGACGACGTTCTGGAGCTCGCGCACGTTGCCCGGGTAGTCGTGCTCGAGGAGGAGCTCGAGCGCTCGCGGTGAGAAGACGGGCACCGCCAGGCCTTCGCGCCGGCAGAACTGCTCGCAGAAGAAACGGACCAGGTGGGGGATGTCGGGGCGCCGCTCGCGCAGCGGCGGCAGCTCGAGCTCGACGCCCTTGATGCGGTAGTAGAGGTCGTCGCGGAAGGCGCCTTCGCGGGCCATGACCTCGAGGTTGCGATGGGTCGCGGTAACCAGGCGGGCGTCGACCGGAATCGCGCGCTGGCCGCCCAGGCGGACGATCTCGCGCTCCTGGATGGCGCGCAACAGCTTGGCCTGGAGCGGTCGCTGAAGATCGCCGATCTCGTCGAGGAAGAGGGTGCCGTGATCGGCCAGCTCGAACTTGCCTGGCCGCGCCTGCACGCCGGTGGCGACGCCGCCCTCGATGCCGAACAGCTCGCTCTCGAGCAACGACTCGGGCAGGGCGGCGCAGTTCAAGGCGACCAGCGGGCCGGTGCGCCCGGAGAGCAGGTGAAGGAGCTTGGCGATCAGCTCCTTGCCGGTGCCACTCTCGCCGCGCACCAGGACGGCGACGCCGCGCGGCGCCACGCGCTCGACGACGTCGAGCAGGCGGCGCATCGCCGGCGCATGGGCGACGACGCGCACGTTGCCGCCCTCGGCGACCAGGCCACCGCGCAGCGCCTTGTTCTCCTCGGCCAGCTTCTCGCGCTGACTCTCGAGGCGTTCGAGCTGGCGCACACCGTCGAGGGCGACGCCGGCGAGGGCGGCGACGGAGTCGAGGAAGCGACGGTCTTCGGCGGTGAAGAGCGAGCCCTCCGGATCACGCGCCTCCTTGTCGCACAGCACGAAGTAGCCGAGGAAGACGTTGCGGTAGGCCACCGGTGTGGCGAGCAGCTCCCGATAGGGCCGGCCGCCGTAGACGCCATCGCGCCGCTGCACGGCACGACCGGCGGTCAGCAGCTCCTGCCACAGGGGGTCGGCAAGCAGGCTGGCGGCGCTCGGCGGGCTGCCGCTGCGCCAGCCGACACTGGCCACCGCGCGCGCGCCGCCGTAGCTGTCGCGGGTGACGGCGACCGCCGCCGCCGGGTCGAGGACGGCGCAGACGCGTTCGAGCACCTCGTCGACCAGCTCCTGCTCGGGCTGCTGGGCGTGGAGCGCGAGCGCGAGGTCGTAGAGCGTCTCGAGCTGGAGGATGCGGCGCTTTTCGAGGAACAGCTCGCTGTGCCGCGCCATGAAGTGTTGATTCTACGCAGTGGGCGGGTCTGAGACCCGCCCCTACGAAAGGGACGAATCTCGGACCGCCGCCGCGGCTGGCAGGACTATCGCGCGGAGACTCCGTTGCGTCGAGCCGGATGCGCGCTCGCCGCGAGGCGATTGAGACTCGGTTCGGCAGACGGAGGTGGCTTCAAGCCGCCGGCTGGGGCGGACATTCACTGCTCGGCGTAGGGCCCTACCGGGTCGGAGGGGGGCTTCCTCTTGACAAGGCCCGGGAATGACAACGCTACGCAATCGGGATCGAGCTCGAAGAATCGAGCCATGGAGCGAACCTCTCCTGCCGGGATGGCGCCCTGGCCGCTCTTCTTCCCATGGGGCCCCTTGGGCAGAGAGGCGTAGCAAGTATCCCGGTACGTAACCCGGTAGTAGTGGTCGGTCAGCCTTCGCTCGTACCCGTGCGCACAGCGATCCAGCATCTCCCAGACGTCATCAAGGCGAATCTGCATCCCGTCTCAGGCCGCCAAGGCCGGTTCCTCGTCATCAGCCACGTTCTGGTCGATCGCAGGGGCCTGCATCTTCACGATTTTGACGCCCGGCAGCATTACCTCTGTAAGGCGAGCGGCGGCCGGAGCTTCGCCAATGCTGATCTGCACTCGAGGCTTGTTCTCTTCAGCCTTGCGAATGCCAACACCATCAAGCTCTACGCGCCCCGCACGCACCTCTTCGACAGCCTCGCACCAGTCCTGCATGGCCGGTCGGCTGATCTGGCCGAAGAGCTTGGCGACCGACTTGAGGAATGCCTCAGGACCGATATCTCGGGACTCGACTAGCAGGTCCAGGATGATGGTGCGAAGCGTCCGTTGAAGTCGGAAGGCCGCCTCCGTGGGAGAATCGCCGCCAGCCGACAATCCTCCCGGATGAACACCCTCAGCCCAATAGGAGGCGTCGCCTTCCTTGGTCACCAAGGCCCACCCGGTGCCCTGAATGTCGATCAGGAAGCCAGGCCCCTTGAGCGAGACGTTGAGCGGGTAGATGATCGGGTAGCTGTCCTGCATGTCGACCTCCAGCGCTGCATCTTCGGAGTGCGCAAAGTCCGGCAGCCACTTGTTCAGGGTGGCCGGCCAATGACTCCGCTCATCTGTAGGTTCTACGGAACTCCAGCCAAGTCGTTTCCTGCGGAGCTCTGAACAGAGACTCTCCCGTATGCCAGCCCATCGTCAACATGTCCGCAAGATGTTGTGGTTGCGATGTGACACAACTCCACGTGTTGTGCGCAACTGTCGCATCTGCCTTGACCTACCTCTCCTTCACAGGCACGTCGCGAAGGCGCTGGTGCGATTGCCGCCAGCTCGGCGTCGGTAATCGGTTGCCGAGCCCTTCGGATCTACCCACCGATCGAGGTTTCGAGCGGGGGGAGGCAGGTCGGGCGGCCCTGTAGGGGCGGACGTCAGACGCGCCGACGTCCGACTCAGCCGGCTTTTCGCCCACGCTTCGCCTTGACGGGTGCCGCCGGCGCCGGCCGCCGCGCCAGCAGCGGGGCGAGATAGTGGCCGGTGTGGCTTCCGGCTTTGGCCGCGATCGCCTCCGGTGGGCCTTGGGCGAGCAGCATGCCGCCGCCGGCCCCGCCCTCGGGCCCGAGGTCGAGCAGCCAGTCGGCGGTTTTTATGACCTCGAGGTTGTGCTCGACGACGATCACCGTGTTGCCCTTCTCGACCAGGCGGTGGAGAAGCTTCAGGAGCTTCCGGACGTCGTCGAAGTGGAGACCCGTAGTCGGCTCGTCGAGCAGGTAGAGCGTGCGACCGGTCGCGCGCCGGCAGAGCTCGGTGGCGAGCTTGACCCGCTGCGCCTCGCCACCGGAGAGGGTGGTCGCCGGCTGGCCGAGACGGATGTAGCCGAGGCCCACCTCGTCGAGCGTCGCCAGCACCCGCGAGACCTGCGGGATGTGCTCGAAGAACTCGCGCGCCTGCTCGACCGAGAGGTCGAGGATCTCGGCGATGTTCAGCCCCTTGTAGCGCACCGCCAGGGTCTCGCGCTCGTAGCGTCTGCCGGCGCAGACCTCGCACGGCACGTAGATGTCGGGCAGGAAGTGCATCTCGATCTTGATCTGCCCGTCACCGCTGCACGCCTCGCAGCGGCCGCCCTTGACGTTGAAGCTGAAACGCCCGGGGGCGAAGCCGCGCATCCGGGCCTCCGGCGTCTTCGCCATCAGGTCGCGGATCTGGCCGAAGACGTTGGTGTAGGTCGCCGGGTTCGACCGCGGCGTGCGGCCGATCGGGCTCTGGTCGATGGCGATCACCTTGTCGAGGTGCTCGAGGCCATCCAGGCCGGCATGGGCGCCGGGTGGGTCGAGCGCCTTGTAGAAGTGCCGGTTCAGCGCCTTGAACAGGATGTCGTTGACCAGGCTGCTCTTGCCCGAGCCGGAGACGCCGGTGACGACGGTGAACAGCCCCAGCGGGAAGCGGACCTCGAGGTTGCGCAGGTTGTTGTGGCGCGCTCCACGCACCACCAACGCGTTGCCATTCGGCGCCCGCCGAACCGCCGGGATCGGCACCTCCTCCTCTCCGCGCAGATACTTGCCGGTGAGCGAGCTCGGGCTGGCGAGGATCGCTTGGAGCGGGCCCTGGGCGACCACTTCGCCGCCGTGGATGCCGGCGCCGGGGCCGAGGTCGATGACCCAGTCGGCGGCGCGGATGGTGTCCTCGTCGTGCTCGACGACGATCACCGAATTGCCGAGGTCGCGCATGCCGCGCAGCATGGCGATGAGGCGGTCGTTGTCGCGCTGGTGGAGGCCGATCGACGGCTCATCGAGGACGTAGAGCACCCCCATCAGCTTGCTGCCGATCTGGGTGGCGAGTCGGATGCGTTGGCTTTCGCCGCCGGAAAGCGTGGCCGACGAGCGGTCGAGCGTCAGGTAGCCGACGCCGACGTCGTCGAGGAAGCCGAGGCGATCCTGAACCTCCTGCACCACCTTGTGGGCGATCTCGAGCTCGCGCTTGGACAGCTGGAGTTGGCGGACGAGGGTGAGCAGCTCGCCCACCGGCAGGGCCGACAGCTCGTCGATGCGCCGGCCGAGGACGGTGACCGCGAGCGCCTCCTTGCGCAGGCGGCGGCCGCCGCAGTCGGGGCAGGTGTGCACCGACATGTACTTCTCGATCTCGCTCCTGATGGTCGCCGAGTCGGTTTCCTTGTAGCGCCGGGTCAGCAGCGGGATGACGCCCTCGTACTTGCCCTGCCACTCGTAGGCCGACTTCTTGCCCTCGAGGCGGAACTTGAGCTCTCTGCCCTCGCTGCCATGGAGGATCACCTGGCGGGCCGCCTCGGGCAGGCGCTTCCAGGGCGTGGTCAGGGTGAAGCCCATGGCCTTGGCCAGGGTGTCGACCATCTGCAGGCGCCAGCTCTTCGAGCCCGCCGGCCACGGGGCCACGGCGCCGGCCGAGATCGAGCGTTCGGGATCGGCGATCACCTTGTCGGGATCGACGCCCTGGAGGGTACCGAGGCCGCTGCAGGTGGGGCAGGCGCCATAGGGACTGTTGAACGAAAACAGCCGGGGTGTGACCTCGGTCAGGCCGCTGCCGCAGTCGCTGCACGAGTAGTTCTGCGACAGCGTCTCCTCGGGCCGCCCCTCGACGGCGAGGATCACCAGACCGCCGCCGACGCGCAGGGCGGTCTCGAGCGAGTCGTTGAGCCGCTTCTCGAGTGGGCCGCCGGCGGCGCCAGCCTTGACCACCAGGCGGTCGATGACCAGCTCGATGGTGTGCTTCTTCTGCTTGTCGAGCTCGGGTGGCTTGGCGGTGAGCTCGACGATGGCGCCGTCGATGCGGGCGCGGACGAAGCCCTCGCGCACCATCTGCTGGAGTTGCTTGCGGTACTCGCCCTTCTTGCCCCGGACGTACGGGGCATAGAGCGTGAGCCGGGAGCCGGCCGGCAGGGCGAGCACGCGGTCGACCATCTCCTGCACGGTCTGCGGCCGGATCTCCTTGCCGCAGTTGGGGCAGTGCGGCAGGCCGATCGAGGCGAACAGGAGGCGCAGGTAGTCGTGGATCTCGGTCACCGTGCCGACCGTCGAGCGCGGGTTCTTCGACACCGACTTCTGCTCGATCGAGATCGCCGGCGACAGTCCGTCGATGGCGTCGACGTCGGGCTTCTCCATCTGCTGCAGGAACTGCCGGGCGTAGGCTGAAAGCGACTCGACGTAGCGCCGCTGACCTTCGGCAAAGAGAGTGTCGAAGGCGAGGGACGACTTGCCCGAGCCCGAGACGCCGGTGATCACCACCAGGCGGTTGCGGGGAATTTCCAGGCTGACGTTCTTGAGGTTGTGCTCGCGGGCACCGCGAATCGAGATGGAATCCATAGCACCTACCGACCGAACGGTCGACCCCGGAGCATGAAAGTCAGTCGTTTCATTTAGATGCGTCCATCGGATCACCCCCCTCACCCCCAGCCCCTCTCCCACCCTCGAGGTGGGCGAGGGGAGGCGGACCGGTGGTGGTCACCGCCCTCTCCTCATTGGCTCAAAAGCAAACGGGAGGGCGCCTCGCGGCATTCCCTCCCGTTAGTGTGCTGCGGATCCGCGCTCAGGGGGTCGTGACGCCCCGAGCGCGGGGTGCTCAGTCGACGACGACGCCGGTGGCGCGGCCGGCCTTGATCTTGAGCAGGCGGTTGATCGGCGGCACGCCGAGCGACTCGCGGAGCGACCGGACGGCCTCCGAGGACAGGCGGGCCGAGCGGGCGTCGGCCTCGGTGAGCGAGACCGGCAGGCCCTGGCTGTAGAAGAACGGCGACAGGTCGAGCTCGGGGATCGAGTTGCCGTGGGTCTCGTTGATCGCCTTGATGAACTCGTTGGCGACCACCGCGTAGCCAAACTTCGACGGGTGGACGCCGTCGAAGGAGAACAGGCCACCGGTCAGGAACTTGTTGGTGAACGTCAGGCCACCGATTTCGTAGCCGCTGCCGAACTCGTCGAAGAAGGCGGCGGCATCGAACAGCGCCGCGCCCTGCTCGTGAGCGATCGTGCGGATGGTGTTGTTGAACTGCGCGACGCGGGCGGTGATGGTCGCCGCCTCGGCGGCGGACAGCACGTACTGGTCAGCCAGCGGCTGGCCGTTGCCGCCGAGCTGCAGGGGGATACCGAAGCCCTGGCCGAGCGCGGTCTGCGCGGTCAGCAGCACGTAGTCGTTCGGCGCCAGCGAATGGCCACCCGGACCGATGTAGGTGACTGGCTGACCGTTGACGAGGACCGGCTGCTGGGTGGCCGGGTTGATGATGTAGGGCGGGATGGTGGTGACGAAGGGGATCCCCGTCACGTTCGGGATGGTCGCCAGGGCGAGCTTGGCGCCGGTCTGCCGCAGGACGCCCATGAGCCCGCGGTAGTCACCCTCGAACTGCGCGGCGGTGGTCAGCGTCACGCCGTCGATGACGAGGCCGCTGGTAGCCGCCGCCAGGGCGTCGTTGTTACCGATCCACAGCGTGACGAAGGTCGGGTGGAGGGCCACCGCCTGCTGGAGCGCGGTGCCGATGCGGCGCAGCACGAGGTCATGCAGGCCGCCGGTGACCGTCGACAGCGTGTCGCGGACCTTGGCGCCGGGCACCGCCAGGTTGTCGTAGGGCCGGGCGAGCGTCAGGTTGGTCGGCTGGCCGGCGCCCGGCTTCGCCGCAATGACGACGCTCGGCACCAGGCGCACGAGCTCGAGCTGCGCCGGGATACCGGGGTTCGAGACCGTCGGCTGCTGGAAGGTCGAGCTCCCGGTGGCCTGCAGGTGGATCAGGAATGGGTAGCTGTTGGCCTGCGAGTCGATGGCCAGGCCGCCCGACGCGAAGCCGGCGGTCAGGCTGTCGCCGAGCGAGACGTAGCGGGTGAAGTCGGCCTGCGCGCCGGCCGGAGCCGCCGCCAGACCAGCCGCCGCGACGAGCGCCAGGCTGAAGATGCGAATGCGCTGAGTCATTGGATTCTTGTCTCCTTCTTCCAGGCGTGGGGGCGGCTCAGAAGCCGACGGTCACGCCGAGCAGCCAGGCGGTGGTGTTGTAGGTGCCGTTGAACCGATCGCGGTTGGTGTGCGTGCTGCGGGTGTCGATCGGCAGGTACATGAGCGACACGTCGGTGCTGAAGCGGCCCTCGTGACCCCAGCCGAGCGTGATGCCGTTGCGGTTCGCGTCGGGCAGGAGCGGCGACACCGACTCGTCGGGCTGCGGCGTCTCGTCGTAGACGTAGCCGAAGCGCAGCTGCGACACCGGCGACATGGTGTAGCGCACGCCGAGGCGGTAGTTGTAGCAGTCCTGCCACTCCTCGGCGATGGTGCCCGAGAGCGCGGCCTGATCGGGGAAGGTCAACGGCAGCGCGTCGAACGTCGACCAGCCGGTCCAGTTGACGTCGGTCTCGATGAGCAGCGAAGGCGTAACGGTGAAGGCCAGGCCGAGGCTCGCGACGTCGGGGAACTCGATCGAGGTCTCGACCGGCACCGTCTGACCGACGGGCAGCGAGCGGGCGATCGCCGCGTCGAGGCCGGCGTTGCCGGTCGAAATCTGCGTGAACTGCGCCTCGCCGGCATAGTCGATGGTGACCTTGCTGCGGTACGAAAGGCCCCACGAGAAGGTCTCGTTCAGCTTGTGCAGGACGCCGAAGTTCCAGCCGTAGCCTTTCTCGAAGTCGCTGGTCAGCTTGATGTGGGCGACGTCGACGGCGGCGGCGGTGAAGGGGTTGATGGTGCCGGCGTTCCTCTGCAGCTCGACATCCGAGACGCGGGCGATGGCGCCGACGCCGAGCCCGAAGTTGCCGAACTTGAAGGCAATCGTCGGGTTGAGGTCGAAGGTGCGCAGGGCCGCCTTGGCCGACAGGAAGCGCCCGGAGAACGTATTCGGGTTCTTCCACTCGGTGACCAGGCCGAACGGCGAGTAGACGCCGAAGCCAAACGTCATGTTCGGGTTGATCGGCTGCACCCAGTAGGCGTGCGGCGGGAACTCGGAGAGGAGCTCCTGCTCACCGCGGGCGTTCTCACCGGGGAACGGGTTCTCGCCGCGGAACTCGGCCTGGGTGGCCTTGATCCAGGTGAAGCCGGCCTGCAGCTTGCGCTCGTGCTGGAAGGCGAGACCGGCGGCGTTGTGGAACATCGCCGAGCCGTCGTCCGCCTGAGCGGTGAAGGCGCCGGCCATGCCCATGCCCTTGGCGCCTTGTTCGAAGATGCTGAAGCCGGCGGCTCCTGCGGGCATCGGGGCGAGCGCGCCGAGGGCGATCAAGCCCAGCGCGATTCCAGAGGCTGTCCCTGGCCTACGCATTCGTTCTCCTCCTTGACTCATGTGAGGCGGGCTCGGACGGGCCGAGCCCATGTGCGGGGGGGTGGCAAAAGAGCGGAAAGCGCGTAGTTACAAGCGCTTTTCATGGGTCAGAGTAGCCCGCTGGGGACGGGCTGTCAACGGATCGTGACTGGATCGTTACTCGCGTTCGCGAGCGCTCTTGACCCGGTCGCGCAGATCGCGCTCGACGTCGCGATCGCGTTCGGCGTCGCGCTTGTCATAGAGCTTCTTGCCGCGTGCCAGGGCAACGCTCACCTTGAGCCAACGGCCAGCAAAGTAGACCTCGAGCGGGACCAGGGCGAGACCCTTCTGGCGCGTGCGGCCGAGCAGCTTGTCGATCTCGCGCCGGCGCAGCAGGAGCTTGCGCGGCTGGTCGGGGAGGTGATTCTCGCGGTTGCCATGGCTGTACGGGCTGATGTGGACGCCCTGCAACCAGGCCTCGCCGTTCTTGACCTCGACCCAGCTGTCGCGCAGCTGCACCTTGCCCTCGCGGGCGGCCTTGACCTCCGTGCCCGAGAGCACCATGCCGGCCTCCCACGTCTCGAGGATCTCGTAGTCGTGGCGGACCTTGCGGTTCTCCGCCACCATCCGGCGGGCGCCAGGGCCTTTGGCAGAACCGGACGGAGGCCGGGACGATGGGCGGCGGTCGGCCATGGTCGGGGGACGATACCAGCAGCCCGCCCGATGCCGCCCGTCGCGTGCGCTGCTACAGTCGCGCGAGTCCACCCATGCGACGCCGCGCCTTGACCGCCCGACCCCTGCCGATGCGCCGACAGCTGTCGCTCCTGTTGCTGGCGGCGACAGCTTTGGCGGCGACAGCTCTGGCGGCGCCGACGCCGGCGAGGCCCGGCGAGACGAGCCAGGGACCGCCGCGGGTCGTCGGCCTCGAAGCCACCCTCGAAGGCCATCGGGTCCTACTCGACTGGACCCTCGAGCGTGCCTTCGACCGCCGCTTTCGCGATCGCCTCGAGAGCGGGCTGCCGACCGGCTTCACCTTCGAGCTCGAGCTCCTGCGCGACCGCAAGCGGTGGTTCGATCGCGGGCTCGAGGAGGCCACGCTCGAGGTGACGGCGATGTACAACGCCCTCACCGACGAGTACCTGATCAACTACGAGCTCGATGGGGCGCTCATCGAGAGCCGTCTGCTGCACGACAAGAGCGAGGTCGAGCCGGCGATGACGGTGTTCGTGCGCATGCCGGTGTTCGACCTCGAGGAGGGGCAGGAGGTGGGGCGGCGGCTGCTGGTGCGCGCCCGTGCCGTGCTCGGCGACAGCACGGTCCTCGGCTTCATCCCCAGCCGGGACACCACGGACTGGCTCGAGTCGCACAAGTTCCGCGTCCGCGCCGAGTCCTAGGGAGTCTCCCCGCCGTGTCCCTGCGCCAGGCGGTCGCGCGTCACCGCCAGGACCATCGCCTGATCCTGGTGGCGCTCGTCCTGCTGCTGCTCGCGGCGGTGGTCGGCTATGTCGTGCTCCTGCGCGGGCGCAACCTGCCCGAGGCCCTGGTGCAGAACCGGGTGCTGCTGTTCCTTCTCTGGTACGTCAACGTCGTCCTCATCCTGGTGGTCGCCTTCGTCCTGCTGCGCAACTTGGCAAAGCTGGTGCTCGAGCGGCGCAGCGGCCTGCTGGGGTCGAAGTTCAAGACCAAGCTGGTGGCGACCTACGTCGGCCTCGCGCTGCTGCCGGTGAGCGTGCTGTTCGTGCTCGCCACGGGCTTGTTGCGCGGCTCGATCGAGCGCTGGTTCGACACCCCGCTCGAGAAGGTTCTCGCCCAGGCGGCGACGGTGGCCCGCAGCTATGACGACCTGGTGGGCAAGACCACGCAGCGCGCGGCGCTCGACATCGCGCGATTGCTCGCCGGCGCCGACGTCGCTCCAGCCGACCTCGAGCTGGCGGCGCGGCCGGAGATCCAGGCTCTCCTGCAGCAGGCACTGGCCGACAAGGAGCTCGACTTCGTGGGCCTCTACGTCGGCAGCGAGTTCGTGCAGGCCGTCGTGCGCCCGCAGGCCGGCCTCCCGGATCTCCCTGAGCCGACCAAGGACTTCCTCGCCGAGGTCACCGTCGCGGGCGCGGGCACCCGCGTCGACTCGAAGCCGGGGCTCGCCGGGCGCCTCATTTACGGCGGTGCAGCCGGCACGCCGACCGCCAGCGGCGTTCGCCGGGTGGTGGTCGCCGGCGTCCTGCTCGACCCCGCCGTGGCGGGGCCGAGCGCCCAGCTGGTCGAGACCTACCAGAGTTACCGCCAGTTGGTGGTCCTCCAGGACGACATCGAGGCCAGCCATTTCCTGATCTTCCTGATGGTGACCCTGCTGATCCTCCTCGCTTCGTCCTGGACCGGCCTCTATCTCGCCCGCCGGATCACGCAGCCGATCCAGGCGCTGGTCGAGGGGACGCGTCGGGTCTCCTCCGGGGCCCGCGATCATCGCGTCGAGGCGGTGGCCGATGACGAGCTCGGGGTCCTCGTCGACTCGTTCAACGGCATGACCGCCGAGCTCGCCCGCGGCGAGACGCTGCTCGCCGAGCGCAACCAGGAGCTCCTGGCGGCCAACCGGCGTCTGGCTGAGGAGCGGGCGCGGATCGCCGCGGTGCTCGAGAACGTTGCCGCCGGCGTCGTGTCGGTGGACGGCGACGGTCGGGTGTTCACCTGCAACAGTGCAGCGCTGGCCATGCTCGGTGCTCGTGAACAGGATGTTCTCGGGCAGCGCCCGCGCGACGTCTGGCCCGACGGCGAACGCGCCAAGCTGCTGCCTCTGTTCGCCGAGCGTCCCGACGGGCGGCCGCGCGAAGTGCGCTTGGTGCTCGGTGGCGAGTGGCAGACCTTCGAGGCCAAGGTCACCGCCTTGGTCGACGCCGGCGGCCACGAGGTGGCACGGGTGGTGGTGCTCGAGGACTCGACCGAGCTGATCAAGGCCCAGCAGCTCGCGGCCTGGAACGAGGCCGCCAAGCGAATCGCCCACGAGATCAACAACCCGATTACTCCCATTCGCCTCTCCGCCGAGCGCCTGCTGCGCCGGCACGCTCAAGGCGACGCCGACTTCGCCCACACCCTCGCCGAGGGTGTCGACACCATCGTGCGCAGCGTCGGCACGATCAAGGCGATGGTCGACGAGTTCGCCGAGTATGCGCGCATGCCCCGTCCGCAGCCGCGGGACGTGGAGCTGCAGCGACTGGTGGCGGAGACCATCCACCTCTACCAGGGCTTGAAGCCCGGCGTCGAGGTGGTCTCGCGGGTGCCCGCCGACCTGCTGCCGATCGTCGCCGACCCCGAGCAGCTCAAACGCGCCCTGATCAACCTGCTCGACAACGCCCTCGAGGCGACGGATCCGCCGGGCGGAATCACCGTCGACGCCGGCCTGCTGCCAGGCAACGGCTCGGCGGCCGTGCCCGGCTCCGCCGCCCGCCTCGAGCTGCAGGTCGCCGATACNNGGCGGCCGTGCCCGGCTCCGCCGCCCGCCTCGAGCTGCAGGTCGCCGACACCGGCCGCGGCATCCCGGCGGCGGCCAAGGAGAAGCTCTTCCTGCCCTACTTCTCGACCAAGGGCCGGGGGACCGGCCTCGGCCTGGCGATCGTCCACCGCATCGTCAGCGATCACCAGGGGACGATTCGCGTCGGCGACAACGAGCCGCAAGGCACGATCTTCACGATCGAGCTGCCGGCCTGACCCCGGCTCGTGGGGCGTCCGCCCCATCGCCGGGCACGAGCTCGCTCGACGACGTCGGCTGACAGGCCGCCGAGCGCGGCAGGACACTCACTTCAGGACTGTCACCCCGCCCCACCCCGCTGGGTAGGGGGCGCGCCTGCGCTCGTCTGATACACCTTCGCAACGCTTCTAAGCGGACGATTGGCATGGCTTCCTGTACTTCAATCGGACACGTACTCAATCGGACACGCGGGGCAGCCAAGGAGCGGAGCGGCGAAAGCCGAACACGATGTGCGCGCATCACCCCGGGTCTGGCTCGAGCTTGCGGTCGGGCAAGCGAGCTTCGTCCAGAAGAACTGCCGCCCCCCCATCTGCAGGAGAGGAGACCACATGATTCGCAGTATCGCCGCGTCGATCATCTTGATCTTCAACACCATCGGCCCGTCGGCGGGAGCCGACGAGACCGGCAAGGCCCCCCGCGATCTGGTTGCCGTCACGGTCGGCCCCGACAGCGTCCGCTGGAGCCCGCAACCCGGGCTTGGCGAGATGGCGTTGACCCTCGCCGATCCAACCGGCACGGTCCATTCGTATCGGTTCGCCGCGGGATCCTCTCCCGTGCTGACCCTGGTTGACGACGCGGGGATCCCCCTGCCGGACGGTGTGTTTACGTGGGAGGTTCGGTTCTCGCCTCGAGGCGCGCGCGAGCTGGCGGCCCAGCTCGAAGAGGCGGTGGCTGCGGGCGACCTCGTGCGGGCCCGGGACGCGGAGCGAGCCTTGGCGCCGGGCGTCGAAGCCGGGTATGTGGTCGTCGAGGGCGGCCTGGTGGTCGCTCAAGACCTGGCCGAAATCTCGAGCGAGACCTTGGATCGCCCGCACCGACAGGGCGCGGCGCCCCAGGACCAGATGGTCACCGACGACCTCATCGTCGACGGCAAGGGCTGCATCGGGCTTGGCTGCGCGAACAACGAGAACTTCGGCCAGGAGACACTCCGCCTCAAGCAATCCGTCGTCCGGCTGAAGTTCCAGGACACCAGCGCGCAGGTTGGATTCGCCTCGGAGGATTGGCAACTGGTCGCGAACGATGCCGGGTCAGGCGGCGCGGATCGGTTCTCCCTAGAGGACGTGACCGCTGGCAAGACGCCCATGACCTTCATGGCCGGAGCGCCCGACCACGCCCTCTACGTCGATGCCACGGGCAAGGTGGGATTGGGTACCGCCACGCCGTCGAAGGCGTTGCACCTCAGGGCGGCCACCGCGCCGACCCTGCGCCTCGACCAGAGCGGCGGCGTCCCCTACATCTGGGACCTTGCCGCGACCCAGACTGCTTTCTCGATCCAGGACCTGACGGGTGGCTCGCCGACGCCGCTCACGCCGTTCACGGTCTCGGCCGGGGCGCCCAGCAGCGCGTTGTTCATCGACGGCGCCGGCAAGGTCGGCCTCGGAACGGCCTCGCCCGCCACGATCCTTCACCTCTCGGCCGGCAGCTCGCCAGCGGTCCGCCTCGCACAGACCGGCGGAACGCCGCAGGTGTGGGACCTCGTGGGCAGCAGCTCGAGCTTCGTCGTGCAGGACGTCACGGGCGCCTCGGCCACGCCCCTCGCGGTGCAGGCAGGCGCTCCTACGGATACGCTCGTGGTCGCGGCGAGCGGACTCGTCGGTCTTGGTACCGATTCTCCGGCGAAGACCCTGCACCTGGCGAGCGGCGCCCCGGCGCTGCGCTTCGAGAAGACCGGTGGGACAGCGCGGACTTGGGACCTGGTCGGTGCCGGAACCGACTTCTCACTTCAAGACGTCACGGGGTCGTCGGCAACCCCATTCGTCGTGGCCGCGGGCGCGCCCACGAACGCCGTCGTGGTCGATGCCACGGGTCAGGTGGGGCTCGGCACGAACGCGCCGGGGAAGGGCTTACACCTGGCGAGCGGCGCGCCCACGTTGCGCCTGGAGCAGACGGGAGGGACGCCGCGAGTGTGGGACGTGGTGGCCAGCGCGACCAGTTTCGCCGTGCAGGACATCACTGGCTCCGCTGCGGTGCCCCTGCGACTCGCGGCCGGCGCGCCGACGGATTCCCTGGCCGTCGACGCCGCCGGCAACGTCGGCCTGGGAACCGCTTCGCCCTTTCAGGATCTTCATGTCAAGAGCGCGACGCCGGGGTTCCGGCTCGAGCAGACGGGCGGCTCGCCGCGCAGCTGGGATCTTCTGGCGTCGAGTACGAGCTTCAGCCTGACCGACGCGACCGGCGCAACGACGCCGTTTCGCGTCGCCGCCGCCGCGCCGACGAGCAGCATCGAGGTGTTGGCCAGTGGGCGGGTCGGTATGGGCATTGCGACACCGTCCGACCGGTTGCACGTTCGCGACGATTCCAACGCGAACAGCCTCATCGTGATCGAGAATGCGGGCACGGGCCTCTCGGCCGCCGGCGTTCTGCGCGCCAAGTCGAACGCGGCCACCGTGAATTTTCAGGCCCATGGCAACGGGCGCACCCTCAGCCGATTTGGTGTCACGCTCGCCTCCTGGGCCGAGTTCCTGCAGGTCACGGGCAATGGGCTCATCGTCGGCACGAGTGTCGGCAACCCACTCATCCTGGGCACCAACAGCACCGACCGGATCCACATCACCGCGGATGGCAAGGTGGGCATCGGCGTCGCGGCGCCGACGCACCTGGTCGAGCTATCCGGTGGTGCCTTCTCGGATGGGTCGACCTGGCAACCCGCTTCGAGCCGCACGCTCAAGCACGACATCCAGTCGTTGGACGGGCCTCTCGCCATGAACACCCTGGGGAGCCTCGAGCCGGTGACGTTCCGCTACAACGCGAATCCTGACGAGGAGAAGCTCGGTTTCATCGCGGAAGACGTGCCCGACCTCGTTGCGAGCGCGGGGAGGAAGAGCGTTGACCCGATGAACATCATCGCGTTGCTCACCAAGGTGGTGCAGGAGCAGGAGCGGAGGATCGAGTTGCTCGAGCGTGCACTCGGCGGCTCCGTCGGCGGCGCCAAGTCTCAAGTCGTGGACCGGGTGCCCTGATGAGTCTCGACGCCAGCACTTCCCTGGCCGGGCCCGTTGCCCTGGTACGAGCCCGCGTCTTGAGCTCTTTCGCCTGGCTACTACTTCTCGGTGCTGGGCCTGCCGCTGCAAACCTCTACTGCACCAACAGCACAGCTCCCGGAACCTTTATTGAGTGGTTGCCCGGAACGAACTCCTCGGCCCCGGCACCGAATTGCAACAACACTGGCCCCAACCAGTATTGCTACTGTCCAGTTGCCCCAGCGCCCATCTATGAGCTGATTCCCCCGGGGTGCAACGGCACCATCCAATCCTGTACCGTGCGGGCGAGTGTCCCTCTAGAGCTCCCAGGCAACCAGCTCAACGACGCCGACCATCGAACGAAGCTCTTCTGGTTCAAGGCGGCCGAGCCATCGCTGTGTTGCTTCGCTGGGCTAGGCTGCCCGGCTTGTACGAACGACGTATTCCCGATCTCGATCTGTGGCGACGTTCTTGGCGCGGGGGCGATCAATACCTCCAGTGGGACGGCCTACATTCAGCTCTCTGGCGTGTCCTGCACAGCCATGCCTGGTGCTGGAATCTACTCGCTGAACGCAACGACCTGCTACGCGCAGAGCTTCGCGAGCACCAACTGCCCGCCGCAGGGCTGCTCCGAAAAGCGCGCCTTTGTGCCGAACATCGACCTATCTATCTCGAGCCTCGCGCAGCGCTTGGGCTGCCCGATTCCCCCACCGGACGACTGCAGCACGAATACCAATGCGTGCCAGAACTGCCGCCCCGCCGGAGGGGGGGACGGAGGTGGAGGCGGCTGTGGCGCCTCCACCGACGGAGACCTGAGCTGCCTCTTCGCCGGGTCCGGAGCGCACTTGCACTACCGTTCAGGCGGTGCGGGTGGCGAGGATTTCCCGGGGACTCCCGCGTGGCGGACGACACTCGGGCTCTACTGGTCACACACGCACGCCGAGCGGATCGTCGTCTGGCCGGACGTCAACACGGTGAGCCTCATCACCGAGGGTGGCAGTTTCCGGCAGTTCACCGGTCTCGCCGGCGGCGGTGGCTTGCGACTCTACGCTCCGTCGCAGAACGCACCCAGCGACGAGTACCGCCAGCTCTACTACGACACCGCGACAGGCGGCTGGCAACTCGATCACCTGGACGGCACGCGGGACTACTTCCTGGCGAGCGGCCTGTGGGACAAGACCACCTCGGCGCTCGATCCGCTTCACCCGACCCAGGGGATCTACACGTCGGGGAAGTTGTCCTCCGTAGCGTTCCCCGACGGCCGGACCGAGACTTACACCTACCACCCGAGTGGCAAGCTGGCCTCGATCACCGAGGTCGGTATCGGCGGCTCGCCGACCCGGACGTGGACGTACACCTGGAGCGGCGAGGAGCTTACGCTCATCTCGCGCCCGGACGGGACGCAGTGGGAGCTCACCTACGACCCGGCCAAGAATGGCAACCGCGCCGGGTACCTGACCCAGGTGCGACTGATCGGTACGGACCTGACGGGTCGCATTGCCGGTGGGTACGAGTACGACGCCGTGGGCCGGATCATCCGGGCGTGGGAAGGCGACCCCAGCTACACCGGCCCGCTGGCGGTCAACCGCCAGGAGTTCGCCTACACGGGCTCGCCGCGCCCGACGCAGACGGTCATCACCCGGAAGGTCACGGGGAGCTTCGATGAGGTGTCGACGCTTGCTCTGGCTCGCGACACCCGGAGCGTGAAGGCGAAGGTTACGTCGATCGCTGGCTCCTGCCCAACGTGTAGCCTGGCACCAGGCTCGACGTTTACCTACGGCAACGCGAGCCACCCACTTCGCCCGACGGTGCTGACCGATGGGCGTGGCACGCAGACGGGCTTCATCTACAACGCAAACGGCCGGCTGACGTCCAAGACCGAGGCCTCGAACGTGCCCTCGCTCTCGCGCCTCACGTCCTACACCTACGACGGCACGTTCCCGGCCCTGGTCACCCGGGTCGAAGTGCCATCGACTTCCGGCGGCAGCAACAAGCGGGGCACCGACTCGGTGTATGACGGGACCACGTCGTTCATGACGACGAGGAGCATCGATGGCTACGAGGGCGGCCCCGCCGACAACACGGCCCTGCCCGCCGGGTACAAGGTCACGAGCTACACGCCGAATGGCTCGGGAGAGGTGGCGTCGGTCGATCCGCCTGGCTTCGGCACCGCGGACGTGACGTCCTTCACGTACGACTTGCCAGACCGTAACGGCCATGTCGTGCACACGCGCGTGGATCCGCTCGTCGGCACCACGACCTATGCCTACGACGGGCTCAACCGACGCACCTCGGTGATCGACGCCAACGGCGTCGAGACGGTGACGACCTATGACTGCGCCCCGGCGCCGCCGACCCCACCCGCCACCTGCGGCCTGTATCGCGTCACCGAAGTACGCCGCAAGGGCGCCACGCCGGCGGCTGATCTCGTGGCGACGTACACCTACAACGTGTTTGGCGACCTCTACTGCGTCAAGCAGCCAGAAGGAAACGCCCGGGAACAGCTCTACGACTCGGCCGGCCGCCTGACCGAGATTCGCCGCGGCACCGGTGTGCCGAACCCCTCGGCAAGCAGCTGCCTCCAAACCGCCTACCCCACGTACCCGCGCGAGCGCACCGTCTACCAGCTCGACGGTGCCGGCCACCGCATCGAGGAGAGTCAGGAGGCCTGGAACGGTACGGCCTGGGTGAGCGCGTCGAGAACCGCCTACACCTACACCTGCCGGCTGGACAAGGTGACCCGCGGCGCCGGTAGCGCGACGCCCAGCGTGACCGAGAACTGCTACGACCAGAACGACAATCTGACCCAGGTCTGGGATCCCAACCACCCCAAGGGCTCGAATCCCAATCCGACGCAGAGCTACACCTACGACGCGCTCAACCGACTAACCGCGCTCGTCGTTGGGCCCGGCACGGCAAACGCCGCGACCACGGCGTATGAGTACGACGTGCAGGATCACCTGAGGACCGTCACCGACGCCGAGCTCAACCAGACGACCTACAAGACGTCTGACCGTGACCTGCTCACGCGCGAGCTCTCACCGGTCACCGGCACGACGATCCACACCTACGACGAGCATCGGAACCTGGCGACGACCAAGGATGCACGCGAGGTCGTCACGACGCGCACGATCGACGCGGCGGACCGTCCGACGTCCGTCACCTTCGGTCCCGCGGGAACGCCCGACCCGACCCTGACGACCACCTATGCCTACGGCTCGACACAGCTCGCCTTCGACGTCGGCCGGCTGACCGGCATCACGCGCAACGGGCAGACGTTGGCCTACACCTACGATCGCTTCGGCCGTATGCTTCAGGATGGATCGCTGACGTACGGGTACGACAAGAACGGCAACCGCACCACCCTGGATTACCCGGGCACCGTGTCTGCCACCACCACCTACGACTTCGCCGACCGCCCGGTGGGCTTGACGTACGACGCGGGGGCTGGCTCGCAACCGCTGGTCACGAGCGCCACTTATCTGCCCTCCGGGCCGCTCGCCACCCTGGCCCTGGCCAACGGCATCACCGAGACGCGCGACTTCGACGCTCGCTACTATCCAGACCGCATTCGCGCGGACGCCGTCGCCGGCTCGGTGGTCGATTGGGACTACACCGTGGATGCCGTCGGCAACCCGACGAGCATCTCCGGCTCGATCCTGGCCAGCGCGTACGGAGCCACCTTCGGCTATCTGGACGGGCAGTACTTCCTCACCCAGGGCGATGGACCCTGGGGAACGCGCGGCTGGACCTACGACAAGATCGGTAATCGCCTCAGCGTCAGCCAGGCGAGTGAGCCGACGCAGACCTACAGCTACATCGCCCACAATCCGCGACTCGCCACCATCAGCCCGTCGCCCGGCGTCGGCTCGGGCACCTGGACGTTCGACTACGACAACGCAGGCAACCAGACCCTGGTCGTCGAGTCGAGCAACGAGGGCGTTTCGCAGACCACGTTTCACGACATCGCGGCCGACAACCGGATGAGCGCCCTGCGCACGAGCGACGGGCCGTCACGCACCGACTTTCTCTACGACGGTCGCGGCTACCTCCGCGAGGCCGACCTTACCGTCACCGCGTCGGGCGACGGCATCCAGGTGACACCGACCTACAGCAGCAGCGGCCAGCTGATGGCGCGAGAAGAGCAGCGCAGCTTCACCACCGCCGACGTCGGCCCGGACGGCGAGGACCTCGGCGTCATGGCTCTGAGTCAGGAGACGACGCAGATCCTCTACTTCGCCGGTCGCCCGGTGGCCCAGCTCACCAACGGCGAGCTCCTCACCCTCACCACCGACCACCTCGGCACGCCTATCCTCGCGGTCGACAGCGCCGGCACGCCGGTGTGGGGCGGTGGCGTGGAACCGTTCGGCCGCACCTGGACCGCGGGTGTCGACAACCCCGACCCGGAGCTAGCGATCGGTCGTCGGCAGGGCCTTGGTCTGCGGGGGCGAGAGCGTCGCGGGGAGGCCGGCGTCGGCCCGGGGGGCGGTGTCGCGGAGTCGGCGTCGGGTGCCGCTGGGTCCGGCGCTGCTGCGGCGTACGGTCAGTTGTCTTCGGAACGGGTTTTCCTGCGGTACCCGGGTCAGTGGGCGAGTGACGCGTTTCGGGTCACGTCGACCCAGGGGGATCTCTACTACAACTTGCATCGCTGGTATGACTTGCTGATTGGAGCCTACAGCACCCCCGACCCATTGGGGCTCCACTTGCGGGGAGCCCTGACGCCGGTGAATCACCTCTTCTCCTACTCCAAGCAACGGCCAAGTGTGGCAACGGACCCGCTGGGTCTGCTGGCGACAGAGGGCTGTATTGGTATGCAAGTCGAGCGGCTGGAGTTGGCCGCCGACATGGTTCGCCGGGCGGTCTGGGGAACCGGGCGGAAGGGCTCTTGTCTTGACTGTTTCAGGGACCAGTCCGCGGTTATTCGCGCGCTCAACACTACGACCTTCCACTGCCTGGACCGAGGGATTCAGGCGCTGAACGCGGTGCCAGACATCTGCGCATTTGCGGCGAAGCCGGATTATTCGACAGTGACTGGAACAGACGTGACCATCCTAGATAGATCATTTACCGGCACCGCGACGAACGATTGCGGATGCCTGGCAGGGACTATGCTGCACGAGCTATTGCATACTACGATCTGCGCGTCCGATCACGATTGCGTGAGAAACATAAGTCTCCGCTGCTTGCCATGCGCGGCTCTCTATACCTATGGCTACTAGCAGGAGCGTCCGTCACACCCTTCGATCCCTCGGTTGGGCAGGTAGCATGGCCATTGCGGTGCTGCCGCTTGGTCCACATTCGGCAGCTCAGAGCTTGCCGCCAGCGGGGGCGGGGTTGCTCTTCAGCGTCGACCCAACTGCGGAGACCTATCGCAGCGATCAGGAGCTTGCCTTTCGCCTGACCTTGGCGAACACAGGGCATCCGTGCGGGCCGGTACTATTAGACCCGGCCATCGCGGCCGAGAGGACGGGGAGTCGTCCGCTCATCATTGTGCGCTTGTCAATATCTGACTCGGCCGGCCGAGAGATGCAACGACTTCCTGGTGTCCATGGTGATTTCGGCGGGATAGATCCGAGGGATTTTCGATTCCTCCCTTGCGGCGCCTTCTTCGGTACCGAGCTTGTCAACGACGGTGGTCGATGGAACGAATGGAGGTACCGGCTAGGACCCGGAAGGTACAGGGTGGAAGGGGAGGCAGAGATCCGGGTCAAGAGGTATTTCTCGAGTGATCTAGATCGACTTCGCGCCGTATTTGAGTTCTGGTCATTGCCTGATGCTTGGCGCTCCAAGATCCTGCCTGATGGGGTATTTGTAGCTCCTCCTCGTTTCTTCGAGATTCTCAAGAGTCTGCCCGCTGCGAAGGAGTGAAGCCTATGCCGGGTGCCCCCTCGCCCCCCCGCTCCCGCGCGCGAGGTGCCAGCCGAATGGTGGCGCGATCTTCGGCGGCACCTGCGGCGAGTCGGGCCTGCGGCTAACGCTTGCCCAACCAGGGCCGCAGCGCCTCGACGACCGACTCGGCGCACCCAGGGATAGGTGCCATCCGATTGGTAGTCATTTGGAATCAGGTGGTTGCGAGCCGAGCGCTCCCTTTGGCGCGATGGGACAAGCGTGACCATGAGCCCGAGTCGGCCTTGGTTGGGGGCGTGACGGCGATCTCGAGGACGAGGAGGGCGGTCGTCAGCATCATCCGCGCCGCCAGGCGCGCTGAGCGCCCCTCTCTTAGGTGTGCCCCTGGATCCGCGTCAGCGACAACGTGCCGCAGGGCACGGTGTTCACCCTCGAGCTGCCGGCCTGAGCCTGCCTACGGCTTGGCGTGCCAATAGCCAGCCATGAGCTCGCTCGACCAGGCCGGCTGACGGAGCGCCGATCGCGGCAGGAGCTCGCGCATCACCGGCTTCAGATCCACCACCGGCGTGCCATCGATAGCATCGAGGCCGCGCACGGTGAGCCGTCGCCCGGCGACCGCCACCACCTCGGCGATCGTGCTGCCGAGGCGGTTGGGCCGGTCCTTGGCGCGCTGGGCGAAGATGCCGACACGCGGCCAGGCGGTATTGCCCCGGGGATGCCGAGCGCCGCGTTCGACGCTCGCCTCGGCGACGCGGTCGAAGCGGAACAGCACCTCGACGTGGGAGAAGTCGGTCAGGCCGGCCAGGCTCTCGGCCGCCAGTTCGGGCGCGAGCTCGATGGTCGACTCGACGTCTCCCCAGTCGTCGTCGGTGAGCTCGCGCCGCGGGCTCCGAACGACTCCGATGGGGGTGAGCTGGATGGTCTCCACGGGGCCTCCTTCAGGCGGAGTGCTCGAGGCGCCAGCGGCGTACCGCCGCGGCGCCGACCAGCAGGGCGGCGGTGAACAGCGACAGGGTGGCCGGCAGCGAGCTCGCGGCGCCGATACCGCCGATGAAATCGAGGGGTGAGGGGCCCTGCATCGGGCCGATGTACCAGAGCACGAGATAGAGCGCTTCGAACAGCTTGGTGCCGCGCGAGAACGCGCCGCAGGCGAGGGCGAGGGAGGGGATGAAGAGGCTGGCGAGGAGCGCCTGGCCGAAGCTCGACCAGACGCCGGCCGCGGCCAGGTGGGCGAGCCCCGGCGCGGCGACCAGCCAACCCATCAGCACCCCGGCGGCCCAGCTCGCGATCAGCTGACGGACGATCGGGCGCGGTGCCGTCCACACCAGGCCGGTGGTGCCCGCCGCCTCCTCGCGCCCACCCAGGCTCGACCAGGCAAAGAGCGGCCAGATCAGGGCCAGCGGCAAGACCATGTCGGCGACGGCGGCGGGACCATTGACGAGACCAGCGATCCACAGGCCGCCGACGCCGACGAACCAGACCCACGACCGCTCGGCGAGCAACAGGTGAAGCTCGGCACCCACCAGGCCGGGCAGCCGGAGCTGGCGCAGCGGGCCCGGCAGGCCGCGGCGCACCGGCCGCCGGGTCTGCGGCTGGCCCTGGGGAGTCAGCGACCGACGTTCGGCGAAGCGGTCGAAGGTCAGGGCGGCGACGGCGAGGAGGCCGAGGCTCGCGAGGAACCAGACCAGCCGCCAGCCGACGACGCCGGCGGTCCATTCGACGCCCTGCCAGGCGAAGGTGTGCAGATCCCGTGACGGCTCGATGGTGAGCGAGAAGCCCGTTTCGTCCACGCCATGCTGGGCGAAAAGCGCCGCCCGCATGCTCGGCGTGATCGCCTTGGCGCCCAACGGGTCGTGGTCGAGCGCCATCATGCCGAGGGTGAAGCCGAAACCCCAGAGAAAGAAATAGACGACGTTGCCGACACCGCCGGCGAGCCCCGGCACGACTTCGAACAGCACCGCCAAGGCGGCGATCAGCGACAGTGCCGGCAGCGACAGCAGCAGGAGCGGCAGGCCGATGTCATGGAGGACGGCGAACAGGCTGGCGCCGGCTTCACCCCGCCAGAGGATCATCACCACGGCCGCCGCGCCGAGCAGGACGGCGAAGCTGGCGAGGACCATGAGGTTCGAAAGCCACTTGCCGACGATGTAGGCGAGGCGCGACAGCGAGGTGGCGGCGAGGATCTGGCCGACCCCCGTCTCGGCGTCGCGTCGAATCGTGCCCTTGACCAGGTAGAAGCCGGCGAGGGACAGGAACGTGCCGATGACGAGGGCCATCATGCCGCCCACCCACGCCGCGTTGTAGACCCCGCGGTAGTCGCCCAGGCGGAGCGAGACGCTGCCGTCCATGACGCCCCAGCCGAGCCAGCTGACGGCGGCCAGGGCGACCAGGTAGCTCGGCCGCCGGACCCGCTCGCGCCAGTCGGCGACGGCGATCGCGGCGATCGGCGCCAGGTGGTGGCGTCGGTGCTGGCCGTCGGTGGTCGCGGCCTGGCTCACGCCGCCGCCCGGGCTGCGGCGGCGTTGGCGGTGAGGGCGAGATAGGCGTCCTCGAGACTCGGCGCGACGGCGACCGCGTCGGCCGCCGGAGCGCTCGCGGCGATGGCGCGCACCCGCACGCCGTCGGGGCGGCGCAGCTTGGCGGTCAGGCGGTGGCGACTCTCCACCGCCGGCAGCTCGGCGGAGGGCACCGTCCACTCCCACACCCGGCCGGCCAGCCGGGCGAGGAGATCCTCGGGCGGGCCCGATGACTGCAGGCGGCCGCCGGCCAGCACGGCGAGGCTGGTGGCGGTGGCCTCGACGTCCGAGACGATGTGGGTCGACAAGAGGACGATGCGCTCGCCGGCGAGGTCGACGAGGAGGTTGCGAAACCGCACGCGCTCCTCGGGATCGAGCCCGACGGTGGGCTCGTCGACGATCAGCAGCCTGGGGTCGCCGAGCAGGGCTTGTGCGATGCCGACGCGTTGGCGCATGCCTCCCGAGTAGCCGCCGAGCGTCCGGTCGGCGGCCTCGGTGAGGTTGACGAGCGCCAGCAGGTCGCCGATGCGCCGGCGCGCGGCGGCGTTGGCCAGGCCCTTGACCGCCGCCAGGTAGGTGAGGAACTCACGCGCCGTCAGGTGTGGATAGACGCCGAAGTCCTGCGGCAGGTAGCCGAGGTCGGCGCGCAGCCGGTCGGGCTCGCTCGCGATGTCGACGCCGTTCCACAGCACCCGCCCGCGGCTCGGGCGGGCGATCGTCGCCAGAATACGCATCAGCGTCGACTTGCCGGCGCCGTTCGGTCCCAGCAGTCCGACCACGCCCGGTGTCAGGCGAAGCGTCACGTCGGCCAGGGCGGTCACCCCGCCGCGGTAGGTCTTGGTCACGTTCTCGATCGAAAGCTCCACGCATCTCTCCTGACGGCCACGATGGGCTCGCAGTCAGTACGCCGAACCCCGGCCTGACGTTTCATGCCGCGCTCCTCGAGCGGCGAGCGTTACGCCGGCGGCGCGTCGGGTCGCTCGCGAAACAGCAGCCATAGGGCGGCCGGCAGGACGGTGAAGTCGGCGAGCATGGCGAGGACGAAGGCGGCGGAGGTGACGGTGCCGAACTGTCGCATCGGGGGCAGGTTCGACAGGCTCAAGGCCAGGAAGCCGCCGGCGTTGATCAGCGTGGCGAACAGGATGGGGTGACCCGCCACGCGGATGGCGTGTGCCAGTGCCTGCTCGGTCGACGCAGCGCCGCGGCCTTCCTGAAGCCTGCGGCGTTCCTGGAAGTGGTAGAAGAAGTGAATCTGGTCGTTTTCGGTGGCGCCGAGCACTGTCGTCGCGATGAGGATTGTCGCCACGTTCAGGGGGATGCCGGTGAGCCGCATGAAGAGGAACATCACCAGGATCGCAAAGAGCGAGGGCGCCATCGCGGTCAGGCGGGCGGGCCCGCTGCGGAACACCAGCACGAAGGTGACGAAGATGATCGCGAAGGTGAGCGAGAAGCTGTGGACCAGGGTCGGCACCAGGTGGGCGGCGATCGACGCTTGCAGCACGCCGCTGCCGACCAGGCGATAGGAACAGGGCGCGAGAGCGGGTGACGCGGCGACGGCTCGCTGCCAGGCGGCCGCCACCCCGGCGCTCAGCGCGGGGAGCTCGACAGGGCTGCCGGCACGCGAGGTGACGCTCAGGTAGGTCGCCGAGAGGCTCGCCGTGTCCACCCACTGCCGCAGCGTCGGTTCGACGAGCACGAGCTGCTCGAGGTCGGCTGCCACCGCCGCCAGCTCCGCTTCGTCCCGCGGCAGCGTGTCGCCCTGGCCGGCGGCGTAGCGGCGTAGGCGCAGCACGGCCGGCAACCCGACGACCGAACCGACCGCCGGCTCGGCGGCCAGCTCGGAGCTCAGGCGATCGAGCGCGGCCAGGGTCGCGGGTTCGAGCACCGTGCCCGACGGCGTCGTCACCACCAGCGAGACGGCGGTGAGGCCGAGGACGTGCTCGGCGAAGTCCCGGGTGTCACGGGCGGCGGGGAGCCCGGGGTCGACGTAGTCGAGGGCGTCGAGCTCGAGTCGCAGCGGCGCGATCTGACCGGGAATGCCGACCAGGGCGACCAGGCCGGCGAGCGCCAGGGCGAGCGCCACGGCGAGGATCGGCCACCGCCGCCGGTAGGACCAGCGCGGGATGACGTCGGCGGCGCGCGTGACCCAGCCGCCGGAGACCCCGCGCTGCTGGCGCGTCGGCGCGCGAACGATGACCTGGAGCGCCGGGTAGAGCGAGAAGCACACCACCCAGCCGATGGCGAGGCCGCCCGCGGTCCAGATGCCGAGCTCGCGGATGGGCCGGATCTCCGAGACGGCCAGCGCCGCGAAACCGACCGCGGTGGCGAACACCGAGGCCGACACGGCGAGGAGCTTGTTGCGCAGCGCGAACCGTCGGTGCGCCTCGAGATCGGCCCCGTCGGCGCGGTCGACGAAGCGCGAGTGCAGGTAGACCAGGCTGGCGGTGGCGGTGACCATCAGGGTCAGCGGCACCAGGGACGAGACGATGGTGAAGCCGAACCCGAGGAGGCCACCGAGCGCCACGCCGAGGAGCACGGCGACGCCCAGGCTCACGAGGATCGCGGCGAGCGCCCGCCACGAGCGGTAGAGGCCGAGGATCAGCACCACCACGAAGGCGCCGAACAGCGGGAAGAAGCGCACCGTCGCCGCCGCTGTCTCGTGCTCGAGCCAGGAGTCGAGCCACGGTGCGCCGACGCGACCCACCCGGGTGACCTGTCCACTGGCGGCCGGCCGCGCCGCCAGGGTCTGGGCAATCGCGGCGTCGATGCCCGCGAGGGCGACGTCCCGCTCCTCGGGACCCGCCACGTCGAGCGCCACGACGACGCCCCAGAAGTCCTCGCCGGCGAGACCCTGGGCCCTGAAGAAGTCGGTGCCGGCGACGAAGCGACGCAGCTCGGCCCGGTGTTCGGGCCGTGCCGTCGCCCCGGGGTGCAAGCGTTCCCAGGCGGTGAGAACCGAGTAGGTGACCACCTTCGGCACCCGTTCGAGGTGCGCGGTGAGCGCTGCGAGGTCGTCGAGCGCCGCGGCCGAGTAGGGCTCCGCCGTGTGGGCGACGAGCATCGCCATTGGGGTCTCGGGGAAGACGCGCTGGAAGTCCCGCGTCGCCACGACGTCGGGGTTGGTGGCGACGACCATCCGCTCGAGCGCGTTGTCCCGAGGAATGCGCAGGGCGACCGCGAGGGCGCCGGGCAGCAGCAGCGCGTAGACCGCCACGATCCACCAGCGCCGGCGGACGACGCTCGCGAAGAGCGACTCCGAGCGCGAGCGGGGAGCTGCTGTCATCATGGGCTCGGGCATCATAGCCAGACGGGAGACCCGGATGGGCGAGCACGCAGGCCGGCACCACGAGCGAGCACGTTGGACAGCGGTCGGCTCCGTGGTCGTCGCCATGACGGCGCTCGCCCTCGGCGTGCAGGCGTCGCCGTCGGCGGCCGAGACGATGGCGGGCGGGGCGAAGCGACAGCTGGTGGTCTGCGCGCCCGGCTATCCTGGCTCGACGGTCGAGGCGCAGCCGGCGATGGACGCGCTTGCTGGCGCCATCGCCGGGGCGAGCCGTTGGCCTCCGGGGGAGCTCGGGGCGACCTACCTGGCCTCCGAGCAGGCCGGGCTCGCCCGGTTGGCCGAGCCCGACGCGGCCCTCGCCCTCGTGCCGCTGACATTCTGGCTCGCGCACCGCGGCGCCCTGAAGCTCGACCCGCTCCTCCAGGCGGTCCGGGAGGGTGGCGAGGCCACCGAGCCCTGGAGCCTGGTGGCGGCGAAAGGGAGCGTTACTGGGCCCGCGAGTCTCGCTGGCTGGGAGCTGGTGAGCCTGGCGGCAAACGCTCCGCGCTTCATCCGCGGGCCGGCTCTCGGAGCCTGGGGGAGCCTGCCGGCGGACGTGAAGATGGTCTTCTCGGGCGCGGTGCTCTCGGGCCTGCGGCGGGCGGCCGCCGGCGAGAAGGTGGCCCTGCTGCTCGATCGCGCCCAGGCGGCGGCGCTGCCGTCGCTGCCGCTGGCGCCGCAGCTCGAGGTGGTCGCGCTCTCGCCGCCGCTGCCGGCGTCGGTGCTCTGCGCGGTCGGCGGCCGGCTGCCCCCGGCCCGCCGCGCGGCGCTCCTCGCGGCACTGCCGACGCTCGGGTCGACGCCGACGGGCAGCGCGGCCCTGGCGGGAGTACGCCTCGCGGGCTTCGTCGTCGCCGATCAGGTGGCTCTGGCCAGGGCGCGCGACGCCTACGAGCGCGCGCCGAACTGACGTGTGGCACCCGCTCGCTGCCGCCGGCGCCGTAGCCGCCATGTTGCTTACGGGGTGCGTCTCGGCACTGCGCGCCCCCCCAACGGTGCGAGCCCTCGGCGAGCGCACCGGTTCGGCGGCCACGCCGTCGCCGGGCGAGGTGGCCGGGCTGCTCGCGGAGGCCACGGCTGCCTGGGCCCGTCGCCCGGACGCCGCCGCGGTGGCGCGGGCAAGAGAGCTCTTTCTGGCCGCCGCGGCGGCCGACGACACGGGGGTCGACGGGTTGCTGGGGGCGGCGGTGGCCGGCGCCTGGCTGATCGAGCACGAGGCCGATGGCGTCCGTCGCGCCGAGCTGGCGACCGCGGGCGTACAGGCCTGCCAGTGGTGCATGGCTCGGGCGCCGGAGCGGATCGACTGCGACTACCGTCTCGCGCTGGCGCTCGGCCAGCAGGCTCGGGAGCGCCCTGCCACCGCGGCGGACGCCCTGCCGCGGATCACCGCCCTGCTCGCCAAGGTGATCGCGGCGGCTCCGCTCCTCGACCACGCCGGCGGGCACCGGGTGCTAGCCCTGGTGCTGCTGCGGGCTCCTGGCTGGCCCGTTGGTCCGGGTGACCCGGAGCTGGGCCTGGAGCAGGCGCGACAGGCGGTGACGCTGGCCCCGGAGTACCCACCCAATCTTCTGGCGCTGGCCGAGGCGCTGGGGGTGAACGGCGACGCGGCGACAGCGCTCGCGACCTACGAGCGCGCGGGGCAGATGGCGCGGGAGCGGGTCGCGGCCGGCGATCCCGATGCCGGCGAGTGGGTCGACCAGGCGGTGCGCGCCGCCGCCGCACTGCGTTGACGGTCACCTTCCGACGCACACCCCGATCAGAGGAGAAACGGCACCAGGGCCCGGCGCGTGGGCGGGTAGTCGGGGAACGTGGCGCGGTACCAACGATGGTGCGCGAGCGCCCGCGGCACCAGGTTGGCGGCGGTCCAGACCAGGAAGGCCCATCCGGGCAGGGCCCACATGATCAGGGCGAAGCCCGTCCACTCGACGATCTCGCCGAGGTAGTTGGGGCAGGAGACGAGGCGAAAGAGCCCGCCTGTCGGTACGCGGTAGCCGCCGGTGCCGGCAGGTCGTAGGCCGCGCAGGACGACGTCGGAACGCAGGTTCACTGCTGCCCCGAGCAGGAACAGCGCGAACCCGATCGCGACGCGCGCGTCGGCGAGCCGGATGGAGAGGCCAGCCGGCGCCAGCACGCCGAGCCACAGTCCCAGAAACCAGCCGTTGATGACGTTGAAGCCGCACGCCGAGGCGACGATCGACAGCGGCATCGGCTGCGACGTGCGCGGCAGGCGAAGAGGGAAGACCAGCGCGCGATTCGCATAGTGGGCCAGGAACAGCCCGCCGAGCAGTAGCGAATAGCCGTCGAGCCGTCGCGGACCGAGCGCTAGGGCGAGGCCGACGACGAGCGGCGCCGGCGCCTCCATCAGCGTCCAGGCGCGCCTGGCCGGGACTGCCGGACCCCAGCCCGCGCGCCGGTGACGCCCGTACGGCGCGCTCACGAACAGGAGCGTCACGAACACCGCGACGGCGACACCGATCCAGGCCCCGCCGAGCAGGGTGTAGGTGGCGGGCGTCACGGGCGCGAGCATGCAGGCTCGACCGCACTAGGAGCAAGCTCGCCCAGCGCGGGCCTGCCTTGCCGTGTGCTTGACCGCCTGCCGTGTCGGGCCTATCGTCGCCGTACCATGTCCGTCGAGCTGCCGGCGCGCGCGCCAGGCGGGCCTGCCGTGGAATCCGGGCCGTGATGCCCGTGACCCTCCAGCGGCGATTCTTCCTCAGCCACTTTCTGGCGGTGCTGCTGGTGTCCGGCGGCATCGGCACGTTCGTCTACCAGACGGCGATCGAGAGCCTGCGCAACAGCGTGCGGGCCCGTCTCGAGTACAGCGCCGCGCTCCTCGGGCGGATGCTCGACGCCGACGAGCTGCGCGACATCCGCGGCCCGCTGGACGTCGAGCGGCCCGCATACCGAGCGGTCCTCGACCGCCTGCGTGACTTCCGGGCGAGCAACGCGGACATCGCCTTCATCTACGTCATGCGGCGCGAGGGCGCGACCCCGCGCGTCTTCTTCGTGGTGGATTCCGATGCCTCCCCTGACCAGGCCCTGCCCGGTAAGGAGTACCTCGACGACGTCCCCAGGCTGCGCGACGGCTTCACCGGGCCCGCGGCCGACGAAGACGTGACCGTCGACGAGTGGGGTTACTTCCTCTCGGGCTACGCGCCGCTGCGCAACGGGCGCGGCGAATACCTCGTCGGCATCGACATGCGCGCCGACGAGGTCGAGCGCAAGATGCAGCGCATCCGCTGGGCAGGTGCGCTGTCGCTGGCCTTGTCCTTGCTGCTCGCGTACCTGTTCAGCCGCGGCCTCGCCCACCGTCTCTCGCGGCCGATCCGTCAGCTGGCGGCCGGCGCGCAGGCGATCGAGAGCGGCGTGCTGGGCGGTCATGTCGAGGTGCCAGCCGAACAGGAGCTTGGTGAGCTCGCCAGCGCCTTCAACACCATGTCGACGCGTCTCCTGGCGAGCGCCGAGGCCCAGCAGTCGACGCTGGCCGAGCTCGAATCGGCGCGGCAGGGCCTCGAGGTCCGGGTCTCGGAGCGGACGGCGCGGCTCGAAGAGGTGAACGCCGAGCTCCAGGCCGAGGTCGACGAGCGCCGCCGGGCCGAGGTGGCGCTGGCCAAGGCGGCGACCACCGACTATCTCACCGGCCTCTTCAACCGCCGGGCGATGGTGCACCTCCTCGAGCTCGAGGCGGCCCGCCAACCGCGCAGCAAGCGTCCCTACTCGATCATCCTGTGCGACGTCGACCACTTCAAGGCGGTCAACGACCATCACGGCCATGCCGTCGGCGACGATGCGCTGGTCCGGCTGGCGGCGGTGCTGCGCGAGAACTTGCGTGGTCAGGACGCCGTGGCGCGCTGGGGCGGCGAGGAGTTTCTCGTCTTTCTCCCCGAGACGCGGCTCGAAGGGGCCCTCCTGGTAGCCGAGAAGATCCGCGCTGCGATCGGCGACCAGCCGCACGAGGTGAGTGGTCATGCGCTTCGCCTCACCGTCAGCTTCGGCGTCGCCACCTACCGCGACGGCATGACCGTGACCGAACAAGTGCGCCTGGCCGACGCGGCGCTCTATCGGGCCAAGGCCGAGGGACGCAACCGGGTCGTCGAGGCCTGACGCGCGTGGCGCGCGGCGCCCGGTCTGGGTTGCCGCGGACGCCTCAGGCCTGCGCGGCGTCTTCGCCGAGGGCGCGGTCGAGCTGGGCGATCAGGAGGTCGGCGTCGTCGCAGGTGACGACCAGCGGCGGCTTGATTTTGAGCACGTTGTGGTCCGGACCGTCGGTCGAGATCAGGGTGCCGAAGTCGCGCAGGCGATTGGCGACATGGGTGGCGGCGGCGGCGTGCGGGTCGCGGCGCTCGCGGTCGCGGACGAGCTCGGCGCCGATGTACAGGCCCAGGCCGCGGACGTCGCCCAGGACCGAGTGGCGAGCCTGAAGCTCGCGCAGGCCGTCCAGAATGCGGTTGCCGACGGCCAGGGCCCGCGCCTGGAGCCCATGCTCGGCGATCTCGGCGAGCACCGCCAGGCCGACGGCGAGCGACGCCTGGTTGCCGCCGAAGGTGTTGAAGTACTCCATGCCGTTGGCGAACCGTGCTGCGATCGCCGGCGTGGTGACCACGGCGCCGAGCGGCCAGCCGTTGCCGATCGGCTTGCCGAGGGTGACGATGTCGGGCACCACGCCTTGTTGCTCGAAGGCCCAGAAGTGGCTGCCGGCCCGGCCGAGGCCGACCTGCACCTCGTCGGCAATGCAGACCCCGCCGCCGGCGCGCACCCGCCGAAAGACCTCGGGCAGATAGCCGTCGGGCAGCACCACCTGGCCGCCGCAGCCGAGCATGCTCTCGGTGATGAAGACGCCGGCCGGGTGGCCGGCGGCGAGGAGCTCGTCCAGGGCGTCGTCGACCAGGGCGGCGTAGGCCGGGCCGCAGCCCGGTCCGCGGAAGCGTCCGCGGTAGGCGTCAGGGAGGGCGACCTTGCGCACCCACGGCGGGGCGCCGCCGCCACCCGGCCCGTCGTGCTTGTAGGGGCTGATGTCGATCAGGGCGCCGGTGTTGCCGTGGTACGCGGCGTCGACGACGACGGTGCCGCGGCGGCTTGTGGCCGTCCGGGCCAGGCGCAGCGCGAGCTCGTTGGCTTCGCTGCCGCTGTTGACGAAGAAGCAGACGGTGAGCGGCGCCGGCAAGGTGGCGACGAGGGCTGCCGAGTACTCCTCGAGTAGCGGATGCAGGTAGCGGGTGTTGGTGTTGAGCACTGCCAACTGGCGCGCCGCTGCCGTCACCACCCGCGGGTTGGCGTGGCCGACGTGGGGGACGTTGTTGACCATGTCGAGGTAGCGCTGGCCGTCGGCGTCCCAGAGGTGCTGCATGTACCCGCGGACGAGGTGCAGCGGCTGCCGGTAGCTCACCGAGAGCGACGGACCGAGGCGCTCCGCCCGCCGTGCGAGGAGGGTCGAGACCGACGTCGGACGGCCATCGACGCCACCCGGGACGCCGAGGATCAGGTTGGGGTCGGGGCACAGCTCGGCCCAGAGGTCGCGCTCGCTCGGGCCGACGGCGGTCGGCACGCCGGTGCCCAGGCCAAACGCGTCGACCACGACCTGGAGGTCGAGGTGCGGCGGCAGGCCGTCGCTGGCCGGGCCGATCGTCGCCAGCGGCGACCCCGCCGCGACCGTCTGGCCGACCTCGAGCGGAGCGAGCGAGGCGAGATCGAGGCCGCCGTAGCGGGTGAAGAAGGTGGGGCCGCCCTGGACCTCGTGCCTCAGCAGGACGGCGCCGATCGCCGCCACGCGCTCGAGCGCCGCCACCCGCCCCGCGAGGGGCGTCGTCACCGCGGTGCCGGGCGCCATGAAGAGGCACACCCCGAGTGGCACCGTGCGGCGCTCGGCGCAGTCGAGGCCCGGTACCTCGGCCGGTCCGCCCAGCAGGCGCGGCTCTAAGTAGCGACCGAGCACCAGCGCGCAGCCCGTGGCCTGCCGGCGTCGCGTGACGACGTCCGCGACGTCCTCGGCGCGCCAGCGCTCGCCGCCACCGAGGTCGAGGCTGCCGACCGAAAGGTCGACCCAGGGCACGGGCTGCCGCCGCGGGTCCACCGGCAGCACCGGCGCGAAGGTCGCGGTCCGCGCCGCCAGCCAGGCGCGGACGGCGGGGGCGTCGGGATGGGCGGGCAGGCCGCAGGCCTGGCGCAGGGCGCAGATGGCCAGCCCTGGCGGGATCGTCGTGATCGCCGTCAGCAGCCGCCAGGCCGGAGCCTCGCTGATTGCGAGATAGGTGTTGGCCGGCTGCGCCGCCCGCTGGACGGCGCTGTTGGCGACGCTGGTGGCCAGGCGCATGCGCACCAGAGGCCATAGCAGCGCGATCTCCCCGTCGGTGAGCGGCAACACCTGGTGGTACGCGCCGACCACCGCGGCGGCGGCGAGGAGCGGCGCCGGCTGGTCGAGCAGGGCGTAGGCGACGGCGATCGCGAGGTCGTGGACGAGCGCTGTCTCGACCATGTCGCCGAGGTCGACGAAGCCCGCAACTCGGCCCTCGCGAACCAGGATGTTGTAGTCGTTGGCGTCGTTGTAGACCGCCTGGCGACGCAGGGTGCTCAGGCGGGGCACCACCTCGCGGCGGAAGTCGTCGACGATGCCGGCGACCAGCTCCCGCCGGCCGGCGTCGGCCGGTACCAGGTCGAGGTGCTCGGTGATCCACAGCCCGCGGTCGAGGTCCCACTTCGAGGCGCGACGCAGCGCCGGATGGTGGAAGTCAGCAAGGGCGAGGGTGACCTTCGCGAGGCTCGTGCCGAGGCTCGCGAGCAGGGTGGCGTCGTGCGGGCGGGCATGCGCGTAGAGCCGGCCGGGCAGATAGCTGAGCAGGCGCGCGAGGTGTGGCCGGCCCTCCGCGTCCGTCCAGGTGGCGATCCCCTGCCCGTCGCTGGTGCGCAGGAGGCGCGGGAATTCGACCGTCGGCAGGCCGGCCGCGAGGTGGTCGTACGCCGCGTTCTCGACCGCCAGCCAGGTCGCGTCCTGGCCGACGTGGCTGACCTTGAGCACCGCCACCGGGCCGTCGGCGCCCGACAGTAGCACGTTGCGATCCCACTCACCCGGCAGCGGTGACGCCCGGAGCGCGAGGCCCCACCGGTCCGCGACGAGCCGCTCCGCCGCCGGCAGCGAGAGAGCGGGAGGCGCCTGGCTGAGCAGCAGATCGGCGCCGCGGTCGGGCTCGGTCACGTCGCCAAGATATCAACCGTCCAAGGCCGCATCCCGGCGCCGGTCGCGACCGGGAGCCTCTACGTGCGCTTGGCCTCGAGCTCGGCCCAGCGGGCGTACAGGCGGTCGACGGTGTGCTGGGCGGCGTCCATCGCCGCGCAGCGCGCCTTCAAGGCGAGGGCGTCGCTCGCCACGGCCGGGTCCTCGACCGCCACCTGACAGCGCGCCAGTTCCTCCTCGGCAGCGAGGACGGTGGCCTCCATGGCGTCCCACTCCTGCTGGTCGCGGAAGCTCAGCTTCTTCGCGGCCTTGGCCGGGGCCGGGCTCGGCGTGGTGGCGGTCGCCGCGCCGCCGGCCGTCGCCGACGTCGGCCTGGCGGGCGCGCGCTTGGTCAGGGCCAGGCTCTGGCGATACTCCTGCCACTGGGTGGTGTCGGCGAAGAACTGGGCGACGCCGCTGCCGTCCAGCGCGACGATGGTGGTCGCCACGCGGTCGAGAAGGTAGCGGTCGTGGGTCACCAGAACCAGGCCACCCGGGAACTCGAGCAGGCTCTCCTCGAGCACCTCGAGGGTGGCGATGTCGAGGTCGTTGGTCGGCTCGTCGAGCATCAACAGGTCGGCCGGCTGGAGCATCAAGCGGGCGATCAGGATCCGCGCCTGCTCGCCGCCGGAGAGTCGGCCGACGGGGGTGTCGAGCTGCTCGGTGCGGAACAGGAAGCGCTGCGCCCAACTCGCGACGTGGATCGAGCGGTCTTGGTAGATCACCGAGTCGCCTTCGGGAGCGAGCGCCCGCCGCAGGGTCACCGTCTTGTCGAGGGTGTCGCGGGCCTGCTCGAAGAGCACGGTCTTCAAGAACGGCGCGCGTTCGATCTCGCCGGCGTCGGGCTCGAGAGTGCCGGCGAGGATCGACAGCAGCGTGGTCTTGCCGCTGCCGTTGGCGCCGAGGACGCCGATCCGCGTGCCCGGCCGAATCAACAGGTCGACGCCCGACAGCACGCTACGCCCCGACCACGACTTGCCGATGCCGCGGGCGACCAGCAGGCGCTTGGTCTTCCTGTCCGAGCCGCCGAAGTCGATGCCGGCGGCGGCGGCCACGGCGTTCCTTGCCTTGACCTCGGCGAGCTCGCTCAGCAGACGGTTCGCCTCGTCGATCCGCGCCTTGGCCTTGGTCGTCCGCGCCTTGGGGCCGCGGCGCAGCCACTCGACCTCGCGGCGGGCGCGGTTGGCGAGCGACTCCTGGTACTCGAGCTGGTTCCTGCGCAGCTCGTCGCGCGACTCGAGCAGGCTCGAGTAGGTGCCGGGCACCGCCAGCAGGCCCGACGGGTAGACGCGGTCGAGCTCGAGCATGCGGTTGGCGACGTTCTCGAGGAGGTAGCGGTCGTGGCTGACCACCACGTAGGCCTGGGCGGCGTCGCCGGCGAGGATTTCCTCGAGCTCGACGATGCCCTCGAGGTCGAGGTGGTTGGTCGGCTCGTCCATCAACAGCACGTCGGGCTGGCGCACCAGCTCGCAGGCGATCGCCAGGCGCTTCTGCCAACCCCCCGACAGCGTGCCCGCCAGCTGGTGCGGGTCGGGAAAGCCCATGCGGCCGAGCTGGATCGCGACCCGGCTGTGTTGTTCGTAGTCCTCGAGGTGGCTGTCGGCGAGGACGCCGAGCAGGATGTCCTCGACCGACTGGTCGGCGGGAAACGTCGGGTCCTGGGGCACGTAGCCGACGCGGGTACCCTTGCGCAGCGAGCGGTTGCCGCCGTCGGCCTCGACGCGGCCGGCGAGGATCTGGAGCAGCGTCGACTTGCCCGAGCCGTTGGGCCCGACCAGGCCGACGCGGTCCCCTTCGTAGAGGGCGAACGTCAGGTTCGTGAACAGGGGGCGAGCGCCGAACTGCTTGCTGACGGCGTCGCAGGAGAGGAGGGGATTGGTGGATGCCATGCGGCGCCTATGTTGGCACGCTGATCTGATCGTGCGCCTTATAGTGCGGGCCGATGTTGCCGCCGTTTGCCCTGCCGCCCGGCCAGTGCTTTACCTGTAGCCAGTGTGGCGACTGCTGCCGCACCTTCAACGTCGCCCTCGGCCCGGGCGAGGCAGAGCGCCTCGCCACCCTCGACTGGCGCGGCAAGGCCGATGACCTCGTCGGCGCCCAGGTCATCGTGGCCACCCAACCACCGTCGGCGGCGGCGCCACCGCGTCAAGGGGCGGGACTGAAGCTCGAGCGGCTGGCCCGGCGCGCCGACGGCGCCTGCGTCTTCCTCGGCACCGACCAGCGCTGTCGCTTGCACCAGCACTTTGGCGAGGCGACCAAGCCGCTGGTCTGTCGGCTCTATCCGTTCGCCTTCTACCCGCTCGCCGGGCAGCTGGCGGTCGACGTCGCTTGGTCTTGTCGGGCGGTGGCGGCCGAGCAAGGCGCGCCGCTGGCCACCCGTGAGCCGGAATGGACCCGCCTCCTGACGGCGACCGGCGGCGTGGTGAGCGAGCAGCGACATCACCTCGCGCCCGGCAAGGCGATCAGCGGCGAGTTGCTGTGGGAGATCGAACACCAGCTCCTGGCGTTCCTCGACGAGCGCTCGCTCTCGTTCCTCGACCGCCTGCGCTGCGCCCTCGAATTCGTCCGCCTGGCGGTGAGCGGCGACCCCGCCAAACCGACCGCGCGCACTCTGCGCCTGGCGATCGCCAAGGGGCTGCCGCGGCAGATCGGCAAGATCCCGCGCGGCGCCGGCATGGATCGCACCCAACGAGCGATCTTCTACTCGTGGCTGTTCCTGGCCTTGAACCCGATGCCGCCGAACCTCGACCTTGCCTCGCCCAAGGCGCCGGGCCACGCCGCGCGCCTGGCGGCGGGCAACCGCTTCCGGGACCGGGAGGGGCAGCCGTGGATCGACGGTCAAGAGCTGCCGGTCGACTGGGACACCATCGCCGCTGTCGACGCGGCGTACTTCACCGCCCACGACTGCCCGGCGCTCGAGCGCTACTGCCGGGCGCGGGTGATCGGCCAGCGCTTCCTCCTCGCCCCCGACGGCGAGCTGCCGCTCACCGTCGCGCTGCCGGCCCTCCTGCTCTTCTTCCCGATGGCCATCTGGACCGCGCGCGCCCTCGCCGCTATCCGCGGCGCCGCGGCCATCGACGACGCCGACGTCCGCGGCGCCCTCCGCCTCCTCGATCGCGGCGTCGGCCAGCTGTCGCCGGCGGCCCTCCCGCCCAAGGTGGCCAAGGCCTGCACGTGGGTGATGACCGAGACCAACCTGGTGGTCGCTGCGGTCAACGAGCTGGTTGGCTTCGAGGAAGGGCCGATGGACGAGCTTCTGCCGGCCTGAGCACGCCTCTGGGGCCGCGCCGGTCCCTTGGGGCCGACCTCCGGAATCTCCTTCGTCCCGTAATGGTTCTCGTAATGTCGTGTGCGAGAAGCTGAGGAGCGTAGGTCCCGTTTGGCTGACGGGCTCGGGCCCTCGTCGAATTCGGTGCGAAGTGGTACTCTCGGCCCGTTAAATGCTGGAGTGACATAGATGAAAAGCTATCGCCCCGCCGCGTTCTCAGGGCTCCTTGTCCTCGTCGCCTTCGCTGTCCCCCTCGCCGCGGCCAATGTGCCGACGGGCTATCAGGAGTTCCGCGTCGTTGGCCAGGAGGCACAGGTCCACGAGATCCTGCGCACCACCGCCGTCGGCGAGGGTCAAAATAGCTTCGACAACACGGCCGGCTCGTTCATTTCGGCGATCAACTCGGTGGTGACGTTGACCGCATCGGCCGACTCTCAGGTCATCATCTACGACCATTGGGAGGACGGCTATGAGATCGACGTCCTCAATCCGGTCCAGGCGACCACGCTGGTTCTCGGCGACGACGACATCGCCAACGGCAGCTCGTGCGACTTCACCACTGACCCGCATGTCGACCCTTGCGGCAGCCCCGAACAGGACCTCCTCTTCAAGGGCACCGAGCTGACCTTCAACTCGAACGAGGGCCTGCCGACCTGTGGCGTGGCGCCGTGCATCGCGCGACAGCCCAACCCGAATCCCGGCGGCGCCTGCCAAGCGGGGATCCCGGCCTCGCCCGCGGACCGGCGCTGCTCGGTGGCCCTGCCCCGCAACGCGGCGCAGATCCGCTTCGACGGCGCCGACCGCCTGGTCTCGAGCGGCGGCCCGATTTCTCTCGTGCACAGCATGGACCCGATGTCGCCCTACATCGGCGGCGCGGTCGAGATCATCCCGCGCGAAGCGGCCGAGAACGCGGTCTCCTACTCGATCCCGATCGGCCGTGATCTCTACGGTGGCAACGGCAGCGCGACCGAGCCCCTCAAGTACGTGTACCTCGAGTTCGTTGCCTTCGAGGACAACACCAACATCTCGATCGACAGCCCGGGAGCCGGCGTTCGGAATTTCGTGCTCGACGATGGCGAGCACTTCAGCACCCTCGGCTACATCGACGGGACCTCCGTCCCGGCCCTGGCGATCGTCATCAACGAAGGCACCAAGATCTCCACCACGGCGCCGATCAGCGGCCTGATCTACACCGCGGGCGACGGCAACTTCTCGACCCGCTTCGACCTGCTGCTCCCCGACGTCCTCCATGGCACCGACTACGTCACCACGGCGCCCGGCGACGACCCGGCGATCAACGGCAGCATGTTGCTCAACCTCTTCATCGTCAACCCTGATGCGTTCAACGCCATCACCGTGACCACGACCGACACCGTGGGGACGAGCACCCTCAATATCCCCGCGGGCGGATCGATCAACTACCTGGCCGCGGCGGGCCGTGCGGTGCCGTCCGGGTCAACGGTTCGGCTCACCAGCAATCGCCAATTTTGGGGACTGAGCTCCTACGACCACCAGGGGGCGGCCGATGACTGGGGCCACTCGTGGATCGCCACCAAGTTCCTCCAGGACAACTACACGATCTCCTATTCGCCCGGGGTCTCCAACCCCGCCGCTCAGTCGCTGCCGGCAGCGCGCCTGGCCAACGACGTCGACTGCACCATTCCGCCGGCAGCCCAGGACGTTTGCAACACTCTCAACCGCGCTCCGGTCTGGGTCGCGGCGACGCAGACCAACACGCGCGTGCAGGTCGACCTCGACGCCGACGGCGTCTACGACCAGATCGACGTCAACGGCGACGACGTCCCGGATCCGGCAAACACGACGCCGACGACACCACCCCCGGGCTGGGCGGTCGGCCCCGACGCCACCACCTACATCGTCAACCAGCTGCGGGCGCTGCGGATCTACGACCACACCGACTACGACAACACCGGCACCGTCATCGTCGCCAACAAGCCGGTTGCCGTCTCATGGGGTGAGGATACCGACCAAGCTACCGGCCCCGACCCGATCCCGGACACCGGGTACACGGTCTTTCAGGCCTTCGTCGACGCCGTCTTGACCCTCCAGAAGGTGGCCAACCCGGTGCACGTGCCGACCACTGGCGGCACCGTGACGTACACCCTGACCCTCGACTCGGGCGATGTCGGCGCCCTGACGGTCGTCGGCGCGACCGACCTCCTGCCGGCCGGCGTCGACTGCGTCGACTTCGTCTCGGCCAGCTCCCTGGTGACCTTCCCGAACCTGTCGCAGAACACCGCCGATCCGGCCTGCACCAACAACTATCTGGGCACCGGCCGCGACCAGCTGGCATGGACATTCCCGCCGCCGAATGACGAGCTGCCGATCAACCAGCGCGTCACGATCAGCTATCAGATCGCCATCCCGGCCGGACCGGCCGGGGTCCTCACCAACGCTGCGGCCGCGCACGGCACCCTCAACGGCTCGGTGTTCCGGCCAACGGCGACGGCGGACGTCGCCCGCACCGATGCTTCGGTGGTCAAGTCGGTAAGCATTGGCGCACCCGGCCTGGCCGCGCCCGGCGTGGTTCTGACCTACACCCTCCAGGTTTCGAACGCGGGTGCGGCGGCGGAAACCAATGTCGTCATCCTCGACGCCATTCCGCCTGACACCACGTTCGTCCCCGGCTCGATCACCGTCAGCGGCCCGTTCGCCGGCTCCTACCTCGCCGGTTCGAACTCGGTGCAGTACACCGCCGCCAGCGTTGGCGCTGGCACCGGGCCGTTCGCGCTCACGTTCCAGGTGACGATCAACCCGACCGCCGCGGCCGGCGACGTCATCGTCAACCAGGCGAACTACGGCAGCAATCAGACGCCGTTCCTGCTCTCCAACGAAGTGGAGACGCCGATCTCTGCCGCGGCGCTCACCGTGGTGAAGACCAGTACTGCCGGGCCGTTGCACCCCGGCCAGGTCGTCGATTGGGAGGTCGTCGTCACCAATACGGGCTCGGCGAACGCGACGAACGTGACGATCCTCGATCCGGTTGCCACCAATTCGACCTACGCCGCCGGCTCGATGTCCTGGCGCCGCAACGCCCTGCCCTTCGCCGCTGTAACCGACGCCGCCGACGCCGACGCCGGCACCCTGCTTGCCGGCCCGGTCCGGGCCCAGATCGCCGTCGGGACCCTCGGCCCGGGTGAATCGGCGACGCTGCGTTTCCGAGCCGCCGTCAACGCGGGCACCAGCGGTCAGTTCCTGCCGAACCAGGCCACGGTGACGTCCACCGAGGTCGATCCGACCGACAGCAACCTGATTCAGCTGCCGATCGTCGGCACCAACCTGGTGCAGGGCCACGTCTTCCTCGACCTCGACGGGGACGCCACGCAGGATGTCGGCGAGCCAGATCTGCCGAACGTGGACGTGCTCATCACCGACCCGTCCGGGGTGGTTCTGACGGTCACCACCGACGCCAACGGCGACTACTCCCTCGGCGTCGTCGACACCAACTCGACGGAGTGCTACGCCGACACGATTCCAGCGGTCGCCTACAACGGCAGCACCGGAGCCCTGGCCTGGGGGGCGACGAGCTGGGCCGAGTTCGCGGTCGCCGGCGGACCGGCCGATACCAACACGGGCAACAACCCGCTGCGGATCTTCACGGATCCGCTCGGTGTGAATGGCAACAGCCTGCGAATTGGCGACGCTCCCGCTACTGGTGATCGGGGTTTCTCGCGGTCGGCGAACCTCTCGACATTTGCCGGCGGCACGCTGCGCTTCGACTACCGCCGCCTGCAGGGCGAGGCCGGCGACACGCTGGCCGTCGAAGTGGACTACGACAACAACGGCAGCTTCGAGGCGACGCTGACGACGATCGCGGGTGCCAACGACGGCGCCTGGCAGGCCGCCAACTTGAACCTGAATGGCGCCCTGTTACCTGCCAATCCGGTCAACATCCGGTTCAGGGGGGTGTCGAACGCGGCCGGCGAGTTCTTCTACATCGACAACGTCCAGCTCTGCGACCCCGGCGCGGTCACCGCCAATGTCCAGGAAACCGACCCGGATTTCCCCTCCGGGGCAACGCTGACGACCGCCAACGACCCGCAGACGCGGGACCTGGTGCTCGGCGGCACGACCACCATCACCGACGTGGGCTACCGGCCGCAGCCGGTCGAGATCGAGAAGACCTCGAACGCTGGCGGGGAGGTCTTTCCTGGTCAGGTCGTCACCTACACGGTGACCGTGACGAACAACAGCGGGGTCATTCAGAACAACATCGATCTCACCGACGCCCTCCCGGCCGGCACGTCCTACGTGGCGGCGAGTGGCACGGCGAGCCTCCTCACCCCGGGTCACCAGACCTTCCGGGCGACGGAATACGTCGTGGCTGCCACCGGCAACACGGCAATCACGCTGACTCTGGCCCAGGCGCTGGCGACGGACTACTTCGTGATGATCCAGGGCTCTGCCGACCAGACCACCAACGACCCCTCCGCGGACTACCTGGCGCTGACCAGCGACCCGAATGGCACCGGTGACCTCAACGTCTCCGCTGCCGGCCAGCTCGGCTTCACTCGTGGCACTGCGAGTGGCCAGTGGAGAGGCGTCGTTACGGTCGTCGAGTGTCTCGCCGACTGCGCGGCCAGCGGCTTCCGGCTCCTCGACGTCCAGCGCGTTGCTCACGCCGACACCGTTGCCAGTGGCTCGGACAACTCCGCGGTAGCCTGGACTGCGGCGCGTGTCATGTTGATGTCCGGCCACCGCGGAGCGGGCTGCAACACCGCGACGACCAGCGGCTCGGAGCATCCAACCTGTCAGGTGCGCTTCTACCCGACGGGTACGACCACCATCAACTGGACTCGCGACGGCGGCGGCGGCGGCAACATCAACGCAGCAACGAGCACCGTATTGGTGCTCGAGTGGGGTACCCAGTGGACGGTCCAGAACGTCAACGTCACCGGCTCCGCGGTCGGAGGTGCGGACGTCGATGCCACGACTGAGTACAACACCGCTGCGATCTCGGCGGTGACACGAGACAATACCTGGGTCTGGGGACGCGGGCACACCTCCGACAACGGAGCGTCTGACGGCGGCGATGGCTTCGCCATCACTCTCGGGGACGGGGTGACTCAGCTCGCCAGCGAGTCCCTGGTCGCTGTTGGGATCAACCGCACGCAGTCGAAGAGCCTTCAGGTCTGGACCATGACCCATCCAGACTTGCGCGTTGACTACCGCAAGGAGGTCAACGGCGACGGTGCGGACACCACCCAGGACACCACGGTCGACGCGGCGACCAGCGCCGCTATGCGGTTCGCTCTGGTTTTCAACGCCCTGAACGATGCCACCGAGGACGGCGCTGACACCGACATCTACCCCCAGGCGATGGTGGCTGGGCGCTACACGACGAACACCAATGTGCAGATGAGCCGCGGAGCGGGTGGCAACGACTTCCCGGCTTGGATCCAGGGCATCGACCTCTCGGGCTCGGCGTTCTACGCTGCGCCGTCGAGCACCAACCTGACCGGTTCGTTCGGCGCTCCGCCGAACCTGTTCACGGCGGCCCAGAACATCGACATGCCGGTGGGCTCAGTGCTCACCGTGACCTACCAGGTTCTGGTCGACCCGAACCTGTCGCTGGCGATCACCCAGGTCCAGAACACGGCGACCGTCGACTCGGTCGAGCTCGTGACCCCGCTGTCCGACACGGTGACCGACGCCGTGGTCCGGCTGGGTGTGGTGGTCGAATACAACAACGCGGCGTTTGCCGAGGCCAACTTCCCGACCCCGCAAACACTGGTGTTCTCCCACGACGTGGTCAACACCGGCAACGTCGCCGACTCCTATGACGTCGTCGTCAACAGCGAGCGCGGCTGGCAGGTCGAGCTGCTCGACCCGTCGACCGGCGCCGTGCTGGCCATCGACAACACGGGTGACGGCACCTGGGAAGTCGGTGGGCCGATCAACACGGGGACCCTCGCGCCCGGCGGTCGACGCCAGTACGACGTCCGCGTCACGGTGCCGGCGGGCACCGTCCTGGGTACTCAGGAGAGCACCCGACTGTTTGCCATCTCGGACCGCAATCCGGCGCTGTCGGACTTCTCGACCGACGAGATCGAGGTGGTCGATACCACCGACGTCGGGCCGCTCGACCTGACGCCCGACAACTCGGGCGTCGTCAACATCGACGGCTCGGTTGCCTACACGCACTTCGTGATCAACAACACCGGCGGCAACGCCACCTTCGACCTGACAGCGGTCAACGTCATGAACGGCGCCGCCAACCCGCCGGGGTGGAGTGCGACGCTCTACGGCGACACCAACTTCGACGGCGTCTACACGCCGGGCGTCGACCTGGTGATTGCCAACACCGCCAATCTGCCGGACGGCGGCTCACAGCAGTTCTTCGTCGTCGTCGACTCGCCGCCGGGCGCGCTCGCGGGCGACACCGTCGTCACCGTGCTCACCGCTGCGCTGTCCACCGACGGGGCGATCTTCGACGGCGGCAGCGACACCACGACGGTGGTCCTGCCCGCCACCCACGACCTGGCTGGTGGCGGCACGCGCCTGGTTCAGGGCGGGGACACGGCCATCTTCCCGGGTACCCTGTTCAACCAGGGCTCGGCGTCGGATACATACGAAGTCACGATCAGTGAGTCTGCGTTCTTCGGGCTCGACCCCTTCCTGCACCCGACGCACCTGTGGGTCGACACCAACAGCGACGGCGCCCCGGATACGCTTCTCGCCAGCGACACCGACGGTGACGGCGACTGGGACTTCATCCTCGGCGGCGTCGGCGGGGTCAACGACCCCGACGCCGACGGCATTCCGCAGATCGTTGTCGCCGGCGGCACCCAGAGCGCCTACGAGCTGCGCCGGCCGGTCAACGTCAACCAGACGACCTACCGCGACATCGTCACCTTGAGCGCGACGTCGGCGAACACCGCGGACTCGGACTCGATCAGCGCCATCAACCTGCTGGCGAGCGTCACCGAGGCGCTGCTGACCTCGTTCAAGGCGGAACGTGCGGGCGATCAGGTGGTGTTGACCTGGGAGACCGGTTCGGAAGTGGGCACCATCGGCTTCGACGTCTACCGTCGTGCCGCCGGTGCCGTGAGCTGGACCCGCGTCGGCGACCGGTCGCTCGAGGCCCTGGTTTACGCCCCGATGGGCGGCCGCTACCGCCTGGTCGATCCCAAATCGGCGAAGGGCGTCGTCACCTACCAGTTGGTCGAGCGGGTTGCCGACAGCACCAAGAACCTGCTCGGGCAGCCGCTGGTGGTCGACGTGGAGGGCCTGCCGAGGGCGGCAGATGTCGGGTCGATGCCTGACTTCGAGGCGGTCGCTCTGACACCGCCGCCGGGCCGGCGCGCCGGGGTCGAGTCGGGCGCTCCGCGTAGTGCCACGGAGGTCTATTCCGCGGGACGGATCCGCACCCGTAGTGACGGTCTGATTCGGGTCAGCGCCGCGGCCCTGGCCAGCGCTCTCGGCCGCTCCGGCGCCGAGATTGCAACGGCGATCGCCAGCGGTGGAGTCGCCCTCGCGCGGGGCGGGGTTCCGGTCGCCTGGATGGCTGACGGTAGCGATCTGCTCTTCGTGGGCCGCGCGACCGACAGCATCTACACCAAGGACGACGTGCTGCAGGTGACCCTGGCTCCGGGCCGGCAGATCGAGCCAGCCGCCTCGGCGTTCTTCTTCGCCGACGATTTCGAGTCCGGCGACACTTCGGCGTGGGGCGGCGACGGCTCGACTCCGACGACAGGCACTGTCAGGGCGATGATCGCGGCCGAGTTGGATCGCTTCCCGGTGACGGCGTGGGCGACGGATCCCGATGGTGACTTCTGGCACTGGGAGTACTTCCAGTCGGGTGTCCAGGCGGTGAAGACCCTGGTCGTGGCGACACCGGCGCCGGCTGGGGTGGGCGACGCTTCGCTTCGCATGGTCTTCAAGGGCTTCTCCTCGAGCCCCGCGTCGATCGATCACCAGGCTCGCGTGCGCGTCGGCGGAGTCGACCTCGGATCCACCTCCTGGGACGGCCCGACCTGGCATGACGCCACCTTTGCGCTCCCGGCAAGCCTGATCGGCGAGGGCACGACCGCCATCGAGGTCGCCCTCGAGGTACCACCCGGAGTCAGCGATGCACGGTTTTACGTCGACCGGATCGAGGTCGAGTACCGACGCCGCGCGGAGATGGTGGCCGGTCGCCTCGACGCCCTCGCCCCGGCGGCCGGGCATCTGGGAATCACGGGCCTCGACCCGGGTGCCCTGGCCTTCGATCTGACCGACCCCGATGCGCCAAGACGTCTCGGCGTCTCGGGCGGTGGTGTCGACCTGGTGTCCGGTGTCTCCCGGCTGCTGGTCGCCAACCCGGCGAGTGCCGCGGCGCCGACGGCGATCGAGCCCGACGCAGCGTCGAATCTGCACGCCTCGGCCAACCGAGCCAGCTACCTGATCATCGCCGGCGCCGGCCTCGAGATTCCGGCCCGACAGCTCGCCGCGCTGCGCGCCGGGACGGGGTTCACGACCAAGGTGGTCGACATCGAAGACGTCTACGACGAGTTCGCGTTCGGGGCGGTCGACGCGATGGCGGTGCAGCGTCTCCTGGCCTGGACGGCGACGCATTGGACGCTCGCCCCCACCCATGTCGTCTTGTTGGGTGACGGCTCGTTCGACTATCGCGACGAGCTCGGGTTTGGAGAGAACCTGTTGCTAACACCGATGACCGCCACCCCTCAGGGCCTGGTGCCCTCGGATCAGCGTCTGGCCGACGTCACCGGCGATGGTGTCCCGGACCTGGCGATCGGGCGCCTGCCATGGCGCTTCGTCGACCAGGCCGACCGCTATCTCGCCAACTTGGTGGCGCGCGGCAACGCCGGCGGCGCGTGGCGCTCGACGGCGATCTGGGCTGCCGACGACCCGGACCAGGGCGGCGAGTTCCCGGTCGATCTCGGGACGGTCCGCGGCGCTGCACCGGCTGGTTGGAACGGCGTCGTGGTCGACCGCTCGCGGCTGGCGATTGGCCCGGCGCGATCGGCGCTCGCTGCTGCCATCAACGACGGTGCCGGTTTTGCCACCTTCCTGGGCCATGGCGGGCTCGGGCAGTTGGCGAGCGAAGGCCTGCTGGTCAGCGCCGATGTCGCGGCCTTGACCAATGGCACCCGGCGCCCGGTCTTGACCGCGATGACCTGTACGGTGGGGCGTAGTGACTTTCCGGGCTTCGAGACCCTGGCCGAGGAGCTGCTCCTCGGGGTCGACGGTGGAGCGATTGCGGTGCTGTCGCCGACCTCGCTCCAGCTGAACGAGGACGGCAAGCAGATCGCCGAGCGCTTCTTCGCCTCGTCGCGTGAGGGGACGCTCGGTGCTGCGGCCTTGTCCGCGCTCCGCGAGTGGGTCTTCGCTGGCGGCGACCCCGCTGTCGCCAGGACCTTGGCCTTGATCGGGGATCCTGGGATGTCCTTCGCGCCAGGCGGGGCGCCTTGAACCTCGACCCGGCAGACGCCGCGTGGATGCGCCACTTCCGGGACCGGCTCGCCCGCGAGCGGGTTCCGGTGTCGGGGATTCTCGAGCTCACCAGCCGCTGCAACCTGAAGTGCGTTCACTGCTACCTCGGGCCTCAGGAAGAGCAGCGCGCGAAGCGCGCGCTCGAGATGTCGACCGAGCGGGTGAAGGCACTGATCGACGAGATGTCTGAAGCCGGCTGTCTCTATCTGCTGATCACCGGTGGCGACCCGATGGTGCGTCGGGACTTCGCCGAGATCTACCGTCACGCGCGGGAGCGGGGACTCATCGTCACGGTGTTCTGCGACGGCATCTTGGCCGACGACCGCATCGTCACGCTGTTTCGCGAGCTGCCGCCTTACGTTGTCGAGGTGAGCATCTACGGAGGCACGGCTTCGACCTACGAGGCGGTGACCCGGATTCCGGGGTCGTTTCCTCGCGCCATGGCCGGGATCCGGCGCTTGCTGGCGGGTGGCATCCACGTCAGCCTCAAGACGGTTCTGATGGAGCCCAACCGTCACGAGATCGCCTTGATGCGGTCGATCGCCGAGGATCTTGGGGTCACCTTCCGCCTCGATTCGGCGATCTTCCCCTGTCTCCCGGACCGCGATGAGTCGCCCCTGGCGTTGCGGGTGAGCCCGGCGGTAGCGGTCCGCGAGGAGCTGCTCGCCGACCCGAAGCGCGTCGAGAGCTGGCAGACCTACATCGCGGCGCGTCGTGACCTGCCGGCGACCGAACGCACGTACGCCTGCGGCGCCGGCGTGACCAATTTCTACGTCGACCCTTTCGGCAACGCGTCGCCGTGCCTGATGACCACCCAGTACCGCTACCCGACAGCGGGCCGCGGCTTCGGTGACATGTGGCGCGAGGACCTCGGACGCCTTCGCGGCAACACGCCCCGCGCGGAGTACGGCTGCAACTCTTGCGGCATGCGCAGCGCCTGCACCGGCTGTCCCGCCTTCAACTACCAGGAAAACGGCGCCGAAGACGTCAAGTCCGACTACGTCTGCGCCAGTACCCAGATCCGCTGGGAGACCCTGGAAGGGGTTCGCGCCGGCCTGCCGGTTGCCGCCGCGCTGGCCGCGGCGGGGGCCGGCCCCGAGCATGATTCTGGCGAGCACGCAAGGGCGCCGAAGCCCTCCCCATTTCGTGTCCTGCCCAACGGGTCCGCCGGCGGTGGCTGTGGCTCCGGTTCCTGTGGTTGCGGCACGGCAACTCAGTCCTGAGGTATCGTCGGACTATGGAAACCACGGCTGCCAACCCGCCGCTCGAACCACGGCGAACGTACGAGCCGCCGCGGCTGCGCCGAATCTCGTTGCGAGCCGACGAGGTGCTGTCGGTCGGCTGCAAGCTGGGCTCAGGCCCGGGGCCTTTCGGGGCGACCTGCGACGCGGTCCCCTGCAATCAGCCGGGCTCGTGAGCGGCGGCAAACGCTCCGCCGACGTCGTCGCCCGTCGCGTCCTCGACGAGACCCTGCTGGTTCCCGTGCGCGGCCTGGTGGCGCAGCGGATGGAGATTTTCTCCCTCAACCCGGTCGCGGCATTCGTTTGGGACCGCCTCGCCGAGCGGGCTGACGTCGAGACTCTGGTTCAGGCCATCGTCGCCGAGTTCGAGGTCGACGCCGAGCGCGCCCGTGCCGACCTCGCGGTCCTGCTCGAGGACCTCGAGGAGTGTGGGCTCCTCGCCCCGGCCGAGCCGGAGTGACGGCCCTTCACTGCGGCCCGGTGCACCTCGGGATCGAGGGTCCTGCCGGCTGGACCCTGCGCCGCGCCGCCGATCCGCAGATCGAGCCGTTTCGACGCCCGCCGAGCGCCGAGGCCGGCGGCCTTTCGTTGACCGTTTCCCTGGACATCGAAGCGCGCAGCGGGCCGCCGGGTCACGACCTGGCGGTCACTACGGGCTGGCGGCTCGAGCGCGTCGGCGAACGACTCCGTTGGACGCTGCCGGATGGCCAGGGTGGCTGGTTCTGGCGCCTGACGAGCGACGCCGAGGGCGCGGCGAGTGATCGCGTCGGCGTCGAGCTGGGACCGGTCCTGGTCGACGCCGGGACCCGTGGCCTGGTCGATCCGGTGACCTACCCCCTCGACCAGATCATCGTCATTCATCACCTGCATCGCCTCGGCGGATTGCTCCTCCACGCCGCGGGAGTCGCCCAGGACGGCAGAGGGGTGGTTGTGGCGGGCGTCTCCGGTGCCGGGAAGACCACGGTCTCGCGCCTGCTCCGGCAGGTGAGGCCCGAGCTCGCGGGGCTCAGTGACGATCGCGTGATCGTCACGCCGGGTGGCGCGGGCGGGAAGGCGGGTTGGTACGCTTGGGGTACTCCGTGGGCGGGAGAGGGACGCATCGCGTCGCCCGCTCGGGCTCGCCTGGCCGCCCTGGTGCTCCTCCGCCACGCCGACGCGGAGTCGTTGCGCCCCCTTTCTCCGGGCGCCGCCCTCGAGCGCCTTCTGCCCGCGGTTTCGGTGCCCTGGTATTCGCCGCCGCTCGCCGAGCTCGCCCTCGCGGCCCTCGAACGCCTGCTGACCGAGGTGCCCGCCTGGGAGCTCGCTTTTCGGCCGATACCGCAGGCGGTCACTCCGCTCGTCGAGCTCTTGGACGGGCCCGCCTCGGACTTCTGACGCGGCCTGCTGGCAGCGCTCGCCGCAGCCGTCGGTATAGTCGTTGCGATGACCCGCCCGGCCTTCGGTTTCGATCCGCCGCCCTTCACCTACGCGCCAGATCTGCGCTGGGTGCTGGCGCGTGCCTTCGGTCCGGTCGCGGGGTGGCAGGGCGGGGTTGACTCGGGCGCGGCGGCGGCGGAGTTGGCGGAGAAGCTCGACCTCGCGGCGCGGATCGGCCTGCGAGTCCCCCATGCGATGTTGGTGGCCGAGGTGGGCGAGGCCGGCGCCGAGCATTGTCGCACGGCGACCCGCCGGGCCGCGGCGATGGCGCTGCGGCAGGCGGAGCTTGCCCGACGGGTGGCGGAGGTTGCCTCCGGGCTCGGCGTGCCGACCGTCTTGCTCAAGGGTGCGGCTCTGTTCCTCGGCGGTCACGCCGCGCCCGGGAGTCGCGCCGTCGCCGATCTCGACGTCCTCGCCGCCCGCGGCTCAGCCGACCGCCTGCAGGCGGCCCTCGAGGCAGGGGGCTTCGTTCCTGGCGGCACCGCGTACGAGCACCACCTGGCGCCCCTGGTCGATCCGGCGGGTGGGGTTGTCGAGGTGCATCACTTGTTGTGGGGTGTCTTCCTCACTGGCCGGCGCTCGGCGGGCCTCGAGGAGCTGGCGGCGGCGGGCCTCTTGCGGCCGGCGCCGGAATTCGACCCCGCCCATCAGCGGGTCGCCCTGCCCGTGCCGGCGGTGCTCGCCGCGCATGCCGTGCTGCACGGCCTCGTGCAGCACGGGCTCACGCCGTCCGCCTATCCGGCGCTTCGGGTGCTGGCTGACCTGCTGGATCTCGGACTCGCGGACGCTGCCGCGATTTCCGTCGCGATGGTACCGCTCGTGCGCGGGTACGTATCGCCGGCGGAGCTCGAAGCTCTCGCGTCGCTTTGCCGAGCGCTCGCCAGCGGCCCGATCGAGCTGCTCGTCGGCAGCCGCAGCATGACCACGCAGCGCCGGATCCTCGATCACCTGGTCGCCGGACAGCTCGACCGTGACTATCCCCGCTCGCTCAAACGGCGTCTGCTGGAGCGGCCGTTCAGCGATCGTCCCGCCGCTGCGGCCCGCCGCGCGGCGCTGGCGCATGCGCTGTTCCCCCCGGCGTCGGAGCTGGATGGCCTCTACGGCGGTCCGAGCGGACGTTTCGTTCGCCTTGTGCGCCGCCTGCGTCGTCCCGTTGATGTCGCCCTTCGACTGTTCCGCTCCGAGCTGAGCGCTCTGGCGCTGCGCTGGCGCCCAAGAGCGAACCGATGAGGTGGAGTCCCCAACGCTTCGGCGCGGTGCTGGCGGCGCTGCCGTATTTCCTCTGGGCCGCGGCGCGGGTCACCTGGCTCGAGCGGCGGCTCGAGCTCGCGGTGCTGACCGAGCGGCTGCGCCGGGTCCGCCGTTTTTCCTGGGTCAGCGCGACCCTGCCTGGCGACCTGCTTGCGCTTCTCGACTGGCTCCTGCCCCGGCTTCCTGATCGCTCCCTCGGTCCCTGCTACCGCCGCTCCCTCGTCCTGCTGGATCTGTGGTCGCGTTGCGGCCTCGAGCCCCAGCTGCATCTGGGAGCTCGCCCCACCGTTGGCGGTGGTCTCGAGGCTCACGCCTGGGTGACGACGGCCGCGGGAACGGGGCACGAGGGCGTGTTCACGTCGTCTCTCGGCTACTCCGAGATCCTCGTCTTCCCACCACCGCCGGCGATCAGGGCGGTGACGGAGGGTTCGAGGTAGGCCGCGAGCTTGCGGGCCCGGCACCGGCAAGGGGTACGTTGCTCGTCGAGTGGTCGAGCTCGCCGGGCCACGTGGCGTGCGGGCCTCGCTATGATGGACCGATGCGTCACCTCCGACCTGCCGTCCTTTGCTCGCTGCTCGTCGTCACCTGGGCGGCGGGCACCGCCGCCGATGCCGCCCTCGACCCGTCCCTCCTTCAGGACCTTCACTGGCGCTCGATCGGCCCCTTTCGGGGCGGACGCGTGCTGGCGGTGGCGGGGGTGCCGGGCGAGCCGCTGCACTTCTACTTCGGGGCGGTGAACGGCGGGGTCTGGGAGACGACCGACGCCGGGCGCACCTGGCAGCCGATCTTCGACAGCCAGCCGATCGGCGCGATCGGGGCGTTGGCGGTGGCGCCGTCGGACCCCAAGGTCCTCTACGTCGGCACCGGCGAGGCCGACATGAGAAACGACATTTCGCAGGGCGACGGCATGTACCGGTCGGCCGACGGCGGACGCACCTGGCGGCACGTCGGCCTCGCCGACAGCCAGCAGATCGGCCGCATCCTGATCCATCCAAACGACGCCAACGTCGTCTACGTCGCGGCGCTCGGCCATCCCTACGGGCCAAACCCGGAGCGCGGGGTGTTCCGCTCGCGCGATGGCGGTGCCACCTGGCAGAAGCTCCTCGGCCCCAATGACGACACCGGCGCCGTCGACCTGGCCTTCGAGCCTGGCAACCCGGCAGTGATCTACGCCGCCCTGTGGCAGACGCGGCGCACGCCGTGGCACGTCTACCCACCGTCGAACGGGCCGGGGTCGAGCGTCTGGAAGTCGACCGACGGCGGCGAGCATTGGACTCAGCTGGGGACTCAGCTGGGGACTCAGCTCGGCGGCGGCCTGCCGGCGAGGCTCGGCAAGGTCGGCTTCGCGATCGCGCCGGTGGCGCCGCAGCGGGTGTATGCGGTGGTCGACGCCGAGCCGGGTGGCGGCGTCTACCGCTCGGACGATGCCGGCGCCACCTGGCGGAAGACGAGCGGCGACACCCGCCTGTGGGGTCGCGGTTGGTACTTCGGCCGCCTGGCCGTCGACCCCAACAACGCCGACCGGGTGTGGGTGCTCAACACCATCGTCCTCTACTCGGAGGACGGCGGCACGACCTTCCTGCCGCTCAAGGGCGACAACACCGGCGACGATTTCCACGAGATGTGGATCGACCCGGCCGATTCCAAGCGGCAGATCCTGGGCGTCGACCAAGGGGCGATCGTCACCCTGAACGGCGGCGTCACCTGGAGCTCGTGGCACAACCAGCCGACCGCCCAGATCTACGCCCTGGCCACCGACAACCGCTTCCCGTACTTCGTCTACGGCTCGCAGCAGGACTCCGGGGCCGCCGGCGTGCCGAGTCGGACGACGAGCGGCGGCGGCATCAACCTGACCGCCTTCCGCGAGATCACGGCCGGCGGCGAGAGCGACGCCATCGCGCCAGATCCCAAGGATCCCGACGTGATCTACGGCGGCCGCGTCGACCGCCTCGACCTGCGCACCCGCCAGACGCGGAGCGTCGACCCGACCCTCACCTACCCGGACGCCCACCGTTCCGCCTGGACGCAACCGCTCGAGTTCTCGCACCGCGACCCCTCGGTTCTCTACTTCGCTTACCAGAACCTCTACCGCACCGCCGACCACGGCGAGCACTGGACGCAGATCAGCCCCGACCTGACGCGGGAGGATCCCGGCACGCCGGCCAACCTCGACCCGCCGTCGGCGGCATTGAACGTCGGCATGGGCCCGCGCCGCGGACTGATCTTCACGATCGCGCCATCGCGCCGAGCCGACCACGACGTCTGGGTCGGCACCGACGACGGGCTCGTCTGGCGCACCCGCGACGAGGGAGCGAGCTGGCAGAACGTGACGCCGCCGGCGGTGACCGCATGGTCGAAGATCGCCGGCATCGAGACCTCACCGCACGACGCCGAGTCGGCGTACGTTGCCGTCGACCGCCACTATCTGGACGACTTCCGGCCTTACATCTACCGCACCCACGACGGCGGCCAGAGCTGGCGGTTGGTGGTCGATGGTCTCGCCGAGCGTTGCTTCGTCAATGCGGTGCGCGAGGACCCCGTGCGGCGCGGTCTGCTGTTCGCCGGTTGCGAGCTCGGGGTGTACGTGAGCTTCGACGACGGTGACCACTGGCAGTCGCTCCAGCTCAACCTGCCGGTCACCTCGGTGCGCGACCTCGAGGTGAAGACCTCGGATCAGGTTGCGGGCGATCTGGTGATCGCCACCCATGGCCGCGGCTTCTGGATCCTCGACGACATCACGCCGCTACGCCAGCTGCCGGCCGACGCCGCGCCGAGCGAGCCGCTCCTGCTGGCGCCGGCGGCGGCGATCCGCGTCCGCCCCGAGGGCTTCACCGGCACGCCGTTTCCGAAGGACGAGGTGGCGGCCAGCAACCCGCCGTACGGTGCCTACGTCGACTACGTGTTGCCGACCGCGGCCGCAGCGCCGGTCGAGCTCGTCATCCGCGATGCCGACGGGCGCCTGGTGCGGCGCTACAGCAGCGCCGACGTGCCGCCGCCGATCGACCTCGGGCGTCTCGGCTCGGCGCCGGAGTGGGTGAAGCGGCCGGTGACTCTCGCCGCCACTCCCGGGATGCATCGGTTCGTGTGGCCGCTGCGCGAAGGCGCGCCGGGCGTGCTGACCAACGACAACCCCTACGGCGACGGCGTCTGGGCGCCGCCCGGCCGCTACACCGTCGAGCTCGCGGTCGACGGCCGGACGCTCCGCCAGCCCCTTGACGTGCGACCCGACCCGCGCGTCGACCTGCCGGCCGCGGCCTACGCCGAGCAGCACGCCCTCGCCCGTGAGATCGAGGGCGCGCAGGTCAGCCTGGCAGTGGCCGCCGATGCCGCCGGCGACCTGCAGAAGGCGCTCGCCGCTCGTCGCGCGACCGCCGACGCCAAGGCGGCGGCTCTGCTCGACGCCTTCCAGGAGAAGCTCACGGCGGTGCGCGGTTTCGTCCTCGCCAGCAACCCGTCGAGCATCTGGTGGCTGCCGCCGAAGTCGCTCACCAGCCTGCGGGCGATGGACGACATGCTGTCGGGCTTGCGCCAGGCGGTCGACGGCGCCGACGCCGCGCCGTCGCCCGACGCCCGGGCCGGTTTCGCCAAGGCCCAGGCGATGCTGCCCACTGCGCTCGCCGGCTGGGAGCGCCTGCGGACGGTCGACCTGCCGGCCCTCCAGAAGGCTCTGGCCAAGGCGCGGCAGCCGGCCATCGCCTGGCCCAAGCCCCAGGGCTGAGCCGGTCGAGGTCGCACGGGACGCGGCCAGCAGCAGCTCGTCACTGCGGTCTGGTCGTTTGGGAGGCCGTGGCTTAGGCTCCGCTTCGTCACCAAGGAGAAGCTGATGGTCGAGCCGCGTCGGTTGCCGCCTGTTGTTGTCCCGTGTCGGACTCGCGCGCTCGTCTTGGGCGTCCTGCTGCTGGCGCCACGTCTCGCCGCGGCAGCGACGAGCGACGACACCGCCTGGAGTCAGTTCCGCGGGCCACTGCGCGACGGCACGACCTCGCCGGCGGGGCTTGCCGCGGCTTGGCCGGCGAGTGGGCCGGTCGAACGCTGGCGGCGGCCGATCGGCAGCGGGTTCTCGTCGGTGGTGGTGGCCGGCGGGCGTGCCTACACCATGGATGCGGGCAAGGGCGAGGAGGCCGTGCTCGCCTTCGACGCCGCCAGCGGTGAGCCGGCGTGGCGCACCGTCGTCGGCGTGCCGATGGCGAGCGAGTTCGGCGACGGCCCCCGCTCGACGCCGGCGGTGGTCGCCGGCACGCTCTACGCGATCTCGTCGCAGTCCCGCCTGCTGGCGCTCGACGCCGCGTCCGGGAAGTTGATCTGGGACCGCGACCTCACCCAGTTCGAGCCGATGCCGCGTTTCGGCTACGCGATGTCGCCCCTGGTGGTGGACGGACTGGTGATCGTCGAGGTGGGCACCAAGGATCTCGTCGACAAGGCCAAGGCCGAGCTGGCCGCCAAGGCCGACCCCGCGGCGGCTGCGCCCACGGGCACGGAGCCAGCTGTCGACCCGAGCGCCGATCCGAATGCGCCGGCACCGCCGCCACCACCTCCGCCGTTCCCGCCGCCGATCGGTGCCGTCGCCGCCTTCGACGCCGCGAGCGGCGAGCTGCGTTGGCGGGGCGGCTTCGGCGGTGGCGCGTCGTATGCCTCGCCGGTGCTCGCCGAGCTCGCCGGCGTGCGCCAGCTGGTGTACTCGCGAGGCACCCGGGTCGCAGGGTTGGGTTTGGACGGCAAGCTGCTCTGGCAACACGAGACCATCCCGCGCTCGGCGATCGCCATGCCGCTGGTGCTCCCCGGCGACGTCGTCTTCGTCTCGGCGTCGGACGACGCGTTCGGCGGACTGGCGATCGCCGTCAGCCGGGACGCGGCCGGGCAGTGGCAGACCCGCGAGGTCTGGGCCGAGCGGCTGATGCGCAATCACTTCAACAGCTCGGTGCGAGTCGGCGACGCCCTCTACGGCTTCGACAACGGCACCTTCCGTTGCCTCGACAGCAAGACCGGCGCCCGGCGCTGGGCGCAGCGCGGCTTCGGCAAGGGGTCGCTGGTGGCGGCCGGAGACCTGCTCTACGTGCTCGGCGACGACGGCGGCCTCGCCCTCGTTCGGGCGACGCCGGAGGCCTTCCGCGAGGCCGGCCGGGTGCAGGCCCTCAGCGGCAAGACGTGGACGTCGCCCAGCCTCGCCAACGGCATGCTGTACCTGCGCGATCACCAACAGATCGTCGCCTACGACGTGCGCGAGGCCACGCTGGCGGCGGCCACTCCGGCCCTGCCCGGACCGGCCGTTGCCGCCGCCACCGCGCCGCCTGCCGCCACCGTTCCCACGGCGGGCGACGGGCTCGCCGTGGCCGACATCCTCGCCAAGTATGCCGAGGCGCATGGTGGCGCCGAGCGCTGGCGGGGAGTCAAGAGCCTCGAGCTCGCCGGCACCTACCGTGCCTTCAGCGAGCGCTCCCCTTTCACCTTGGCCCGCCTGCGCGGTGCGTCGGCGGACCTCTTTCGGCTCGACTACACCGTTTTCGGTGGCGCGGCGGTACGGGCCAACGACGAGGCCGGTCCCTGGCTCCAGCATCCGTTCCTGAGCCCCGAGCCGCTGCGTCTGGCCGACGATCCGGAGATGGCGGGCTATCGACCCCAGATGCTGCGCGAGGCGTTCTTCGCGCCGCTCCTGCTCGACGCCGAGCGCCTTGGGTTGGTGATCACCAGGGCAGGTAGCGGCGAGATCAACGGCGTGGCGACCCTCGACCTGAAAGTGACCTTCCCACTCGTTGCGGGGCAGGAGAAGGCGGTCGAAGAGGTCTGGCACCTCGACCCCCAGACCTTCCGGGAGGTAGCGGTCGACAGCCAGGTGCTCGACTACACGCAGGGCGGCGAGCCGTTCACCCAGCGCGCCTACTACGGCGACTTCCGGTCGGTCGACGGGCTGGCGATTCCGCACCGGCTCGACCTCGAGTTCAACGCTCGCTACGAGGGGATGGAGGTGGCGACCGTCACCGTCAACCCGGATCTGGCGCCCGCGCGCTTCGCGCCGCCGCCGAAGCCGCCTGCCGGCCCCGCCGGCGAGAACGGGGCGGCCGCCCCGCCGTAGCTCGCGCTCCCATCAGAGGGCTATGCCGCGTCAGAGAGCGATGCCGCGCCCGAGGATGGCGACGAACAGCAGGGCGACGACCGCCCCGGCCGTCAGCCAGCCTGCGCTGGGCTCGATCGCCAATGCCGCGGTGGCCGGCGGAAAGCGTCGTTCGTTGCGCAGCAGGTTGGCCATCCACGCCAGCGCCGAGGCGCCGCCGAACGAGGCGGCGGCGGCCGAGATCAGCACCAGCACCATGCTCTCGGGATTGAGGAGGCCAGCGGTCACGTAGAGGATGCCGCCGGCCAGGTAGGGCACCACGGTGAGCGTCGTCGCCCGCCGCAGGCGGTCGGCGTCGGCGCCGACGAAGGGCAGGAGCGTGCGCAGGCCGAGCCCGACCGCCAGCACGTAGCCGGCGAGGCCGACGACGGCGAGACCGATCCGCCAGGCGATCTGCGGTTGCCAGCCGGCGACCACATGGACCCAGTCCCCGACGCCGCCGAGGCCGGAGAAGAGCCAGTAGCCGGTAGCCTGCAGGAGGTTGAGCAGGGCGAAGAGCCACAGGAAGTAGCGTCCGGTCGTGGCGCCGCGGGAGGCGGTCGCGGCGAGGGCGGCGAAGCCGACCAGGGCGAGCGCCAGGTTGGCCAGCGTGCCGGCGGCCGAGATGGTGCGCGTGGCGCCAGCGGTGAGCGATGCCTTGTCGCAGTCGAAGTAGATCGCGTTGAGCGTCTTCGGCGTGCCGCCGACCAGCGCGCAGGCGCCGCCGTGGCCCAGCCCCTCGTGGGCGACGTTGGCGAGCGCGTAGGCGACGACGGCGATGGCGACGAGCGTGGGCAGGTGCAGTCGCGGGCTCATGTCGGCAGCATACGACGCGCCGTCGAGAGGTTGCCCCGGGCGCGCCACCAGACCGCCGCGGTGACCGCGGCTTCCTGGTGTCTGATGGCGGGCGATGGTGGCCTGGCGGATCTGGCGACGGGGATTGCGGAGGGTGGGCCTGGCGACCACCGCGCTCGTCTTGGGGGCGGTCGGCGCGGTGGCGGTGACCGTCGAGCGGCCCTGGGAAACGTCGCGTTCGCTCTTCGCCTCGCCGTTGGCGACGCTGCCGGTGCCCGTCGAGGGTGTGGCGGCGCGCGACCTCCGTGACTGCTGGGGGGCGCGCCGCAGCGGCGGCCGCCTTCACCGTGGGATCGACATCTTCGCCGCGTGCGGCACTCACGTTCGCGCCGCCGCTTCCGGCACCGTGCTGCGCGTCGGGACCGACCGCCTCGGCGGCAACGTCGCCTGGGTGCTAGGACCCGGCGCGGTCGCCCACTACTACGCCCACCTGCGCGAGCCGGCTGGGGTCGCCCTGGGCAGCTGGGTCGAAGCCGGCGACGTCATCGGCCTGGTCGGCAACACGGGCAATGCGCGCACCACGCCCTGCCACCTGCACTACGGCGTCTACGGCCTCCCCGCGGGGGCGACCAATCCCTATCCCCTGCTCACGGGTCGGCCGTAGGCGGACGCTGGCGCCGGCGTCAGCTCCCGGCGTGCAGTCGCTTGATCAGCTGGACCTGCCCGGCGTGGTAGACGGCGTGGCAGGTGATGCCGAGAATGACGTCGAACGCCGCCGAGGCGTCGCCCGCGGCGCCGACCGCGGTTACCGCGGCGATGAGTCGCTCCTGCTGACTGGCGACCTCGGCCAGGACGGCCGGCCAGGCGAGCGGCCCGTCGCTGTCGAGCGCGAACCAGTCCTCGCCGGCGACGAGGAACGGCGTGGCCGGCTCGCCGCTCACCTGTGCAGAGACGTTGCGCACGCAGAAGGCATGATGGAGCGCGATCTCGGCGATGTTGTGGCGCTCCGGCGCCGGGCGCCAGAAAGCCAGCCGGCCGTCGACGTCGGCGAGCGCGGCGGCGAGGTCGGGGCCGTGCCAGGCGCCGGGGCCATGGCCTTCGGCGAGGATGCGGACGAGCTGGGCGTTCTGGGTAGTCTGGGCAGGGGCTTCGAGGGTGGCGGTGGTGCTCATGGTCGGGTGACCTCCTTGTCTGGACGTCATCCTAGAGAGCCGTCACCAGCCGTTCTTGGAGAATCTTGCGGTCGCCGCGCGCCGCCTGGCGGAAACCGCGCGGCGACACCCCGGCGGCGCGGTGGAAGGTGCGCACGAAGTTGGACAGGTCGCCGAAGCCGACGTCGAAGGCGACGTCGGTGATCGGCCGCGCGGGGTCGGTGAGCAGCCGCGCGGCGTGGCGAAGCCGCGTGCGCACGAGATATTGGTGCGGCGTCACCCCGACGACCGAGGTGAACAGCCGCAGGAAGTGAAACGGCGAGAGGCCGCTCGCGGCGGCGGCGGTGGCGAGGTCGACGGGCTCCGCCGCGTGTGCCTCGACCCACAGTGCGGCCTCCACCGCCCGGCGGCGGTCCCGAACGGTGGCGGTCGCACGGTGCATGGGACGGTCGGACGCCAACGCCACATGGCGGGCCGCCAGCTCGATCCCGACCTCGTCGAGCCCGATCATGCTCCGGCCGTCGGCGACGGCACCGGCGAGCTCGCCGAGCACGGCCAAGTCGGCGAGGGGAGCGGTTGCCCCGGAGCGCCAGGCCACGGTCCAGTCGCCGAGCGTCTCGAGCAGCTCGGGGACGAGGTGGAACGACAGGCAGATGTCGCCGCCGGCGTGGTGCTCGTGGCTGCAGCTGTACTCGTCGCCCTGGCGGCCGACCAGGAACGACCCCGCCACCAACTCCGCGACGCGTCGACCCTCGCGGTAGCCGAAGCTGCCGCGACGCACGTAGGCGATCGAGTACCCGTCGTGGACCTCGACGAAGGGTGCGTCGTGCGGGCCGGCCAGGCAGCGGTGCTGGTAAACGGCGAGCGGCCCGGCGAGGAGGACCGAGGTGTCGGCCATCCGGCCACACTAGCGGCGCTTTCGGCCCCGTCGCAAGTGCCGGCGGGTGAGCCGTCGGCGCCGAACCCTGGGCTTGACCCAGCTTCGCCCTGCGCGTGCCGGGGCCGCGGAGTCAGTTGCCTCTCTCTCTCAGTGCAGCGGGCTCGGGCTCCAGTTGCGTGGGTCGCCATTCTCGAAGCCGTCGGTGAGCAGGCCGCTGCAAGTGCCGTCGACCTCGAAGGCGAAGTCGCGGGGCTGATTCAGGAAGCCCGGGAAGTCGGACGTCAGAGTCCAGGTGGCGGGCGAGAGGCTGGTGTGGTCCCACAGCGCCTCGCCGAGACGCAATGAGCCACCGCCCGCGGTGGCGAAAATGCGGTACTGCGTGCCCGTGACGTCGAGGCCGATCGGCGAGACCCAGTAGCGACCGGGCGTTAGGACCAGAGCCGGCGTGGGGATCGCGTATTCGAGGACCATGAAGGGGTGGTTGCCCGAGAGGATGCAGCCGACGATGAACGGAGCTTCCTCGAAGGCGACGCTGTAGCGGACGGCCGCTGAGGGCAGGCCGTCGACGTCGTCGCGGATTTCGAGGCGGCCGACTTGGGGTGGGTTGTCGAGCGGCAGCATGACCATTTGCACACGGACGGTCGACACGGCGGCCGCGCCGCAACTCGCCGCCACCCAGAAGTCATCGACCGCCAGGAGCAGCCGCTGGTTCGGGACGTGCTCTTCGGCGGTGATGGCGCCGTAGCCGTCGCAGCTGCCGTTGGTCCACAGCGTGCCTGGAACGGGCGCCGGGCAGGGCAGACAGCCGACCGCGGCCAGGCCCGTGTGTGCGTTGATGCCGGCGATCACTCCGCCGGATCCTCGCGCCGCGGGTGCAAGCATCGGCAGGAGCATGGCCGCCAGGACCAGCGGAGTGCTGTATTGCCAGCGCATGTACGCAGCTTAGCTCCTCGATCGCATGTGCGCCCGCCCCCTGGGCTGGGTCGCCGCGCTGGACTTCCTCTTGCAAATGAGACCGACCGGTCTGTATCATTCGGACATGGAGGCTCGGCCTTGAGCAAGGTTCGCACGCGAATTCTGGAAGTGGCATCGGAGCTGTTCTACCAGCAGGGAATTCAAGCCGTCGGGGTGGACGCCATCATCACCAAGGCCGAGGTGGCCCGGATGAGCTTCTACCGCCACTTCAAGTCGAAGGAAGGCCTGGTCCTCGCGTTCATCGAGCAGCGCGACCAGCAGTTTCGGGCCTGGCTCGCGACGGAGGTCAACCGCCTGGCGCCTGACCCCCGCGGCCGGCCGCTGGCGGTCTTCGACGTCCTGGCGATGCGTTTCGCGACCCCGAGCTATCGCGGTTGCGCGTTCATCAACACCATGGTCGAGACGGCCAACCGCGACGACCTGGCCCATCGGGCCGCGGCGGCGCACAAGGCCAGGGTGCTGGTCTACTTCGAGCAGCTGCTGCGCGACGCCGGGCTGCCTCCGGGGCATGCACCGGACCTGCTGCTGCTCTTCGACGGCGCTGTGGTGGCGGCAGTGCGCGAGGGTGCGGTGGAGCCGGCCTTCCGGGCCAAGCGACTCGCCGGCCTGCTGCTGGCCGCCGCGCCGCCGGCGCCTGCCGCTGCGGTCGACCCGGCTGTCGCCGCATGAACGTCGCCGATAGCGCGCTGCAGCCGGTGGCCCCGGGCTCGCGCCTCCTACATCTCGACGTGCTGCGTGGCCTGGCCCTGTTCGGCGTCCTCCTGGTCAACATCGACGTCTTCAGCGGCGCCATGTGGGCCATCGAGGCGAAGTTGCCGTACCCGCTGGGTTGGGGCGGTGCGACGCTCAGTTTCCTGCGGCAG
>CXWL01009296.1_pt1 | contig 105705 bp, 100 predicted proteins | sample 590931 | NCBI WGS metagenome assembly CXWL01 (sample SAMEA3498368, study PRJEB10139) | groundwater metagenome | biome: water well; material: biofilm material | place: Germany | collected 2015-04-27 | reverse complement strand
ACGAAGACCTCCCAATTCTGGGTGACGACCCGCGTGACATCAATCGTGAGAAGATCTTTTCGGCCTTTCCCATACAACGCTTAAATGGCCAAACCGAGGGCTATCTGTACGTGATCCTGGGTGGCGAGGAACTTGACTCGGTGGCACAGATGCTTAAAGGGAGTTACATTCTCCGGTTGAGTCTGTGGGCGGTAGCCGCAACACTGCTGTTTGTCCTTCTGACCGGACTCCTTATTTTTGAGCTATTGACTCGGAGGCTCAGAACGCTCGCCGTGGCGATGGAGACCTTCAAGCGGGGTGATTTTTCTCAACAGTCAGATCCTTCATACCGGTCTCAGGTTCATTTCGCCACCACTCGGAAGGGAGATGAAATATACGAGTTAGGCACGATCTTTACCCAAATGGCGGATCGTATCCATCAGCAGGTCGGGCAGCTCAAACAGACTGATTTGTTGCGGCGCGAGCTGGTCGCCAATGTTTCTCACGATCTTCGCACACCCCTGACATCCCTTCAGGGGTATCTTGAGACCCTGCTTCTGAAGGAAGGAACACTCTCGCCGCAGGAACAACGGACCTATCTTGAAATCGCCACCAAGCATAGCGAGCAATTAGGAAAACTGGTGGCGGAGCTGTTTGAACTGGCGAAGCTGGATTCTCATGAGATGGAGCCTCATATCGAACTGTTCTCCCTGAGCGAACTTGTTCAAGACGTGGTCCAACAACTCCGGCTTGCGGCAGAACAGAAGCGTATCGGGCTTCACGCAGACGTTCTGGAGGATCTTCCGTTCGTGTCGGCTGATATTGGACTCATCGAGCGGGTCCTTAAAAACCTTATCGAGAATGCCCTCCGCTACACCCCGCAAGGCGGCATGGTAACCGTGGCTCTCACCCAAAGTAGCCAGACGATTATGGTGCAGGTGACGGATACCGGCTGTGGAATTTCTCCTGACGATCTCCCGCATATTTTTGACCGATTCTTTCGTGTGGGGGTAAACGACCAGGAATACTCCACAGGGGCGGGACTTGGCCTTGCTATCACCAAGCGAATACTCGAACTCCATGGAAGCACAATTGAAGCCCAGAGCATCCTGAGTGGCGGGACGACCTTCACCTTTCACCTGCCCGCTGCACACCCCTCCATTGACCCCATCGGTTCTTCATCGACGGGATACGCACCCCAACGGTGATCGTGTCGTGACACGTGGCATGCGTGGAGCGTGATCTCTGCAAGGACTCATGTTGTTGAGCGCAGCCCTTCTTGTGGGGCGTGGTTCGGTAGCGATCTCATCTGCAGGGTCTGTCGGTCGCCAGCATCTCCGCAGTCCAACCTCACTCTGGCCCAGACGGTGCCCTCACCACCTTGATGCGGTGACCTGATCCCGGTCTGACCAAGACGCTCGGTGCCTCGTGACCAAAATGTGATTGTTGTGTGAACGTTTCGTGATCGGAGGCTGCGATGATCACCAGGCGATCGCGACGCCACATGTCCGTGGGTCCATCATGCACTCATCACTGAAGGAGGGCGCACAATGAGAAACGTATTTGCCGCTGGGTTGTCCGCATTGTTGGTGATCTTCGTACTTGTGTGGTTGCCGGCCTGTGGCGGCATGATGGATAAAGAAAAGGCCATGGACAAAGAAAAAGCCATGATGGAGAAACCAGGTGGAATGATGATGAAAAAGGAACAGAGCATGGAAGTTAAACCGGAATCGATGATGGGTGCGAAGCTACGCCAGGCTACATTAGTTGGAGCGGCAGGGCATCATGCCTCCGGTACCGCCGCCCTTACAAAGGGCGAGGCAGGCACGTCCTTGCTGACATTCTCGGGCCTCGATATGGATCGGGTGCCGGATGGCCGTGTGTACTTGGCTAAGCACGGTGACTATGCGAAAGGCATCGAAGTAGGAAAGTTGACGGTGTTCCAGGGTGCGGTGACATTCATGATTCCAGAGGGAACCAATATTGATGACTACGATGGTGTGGTGATTTGGTGCAAGAAGTTCGGGGTCGAAATCGGTCACGGGACGTTCATGGGCGGATCGAACAAAGGAATGTGATGTTGGCTAGCCGGAGGTCGATGACGATCAAGTCACCCCATCTTGCGAAGCCCAAGGGCGGACTCATCGCGAGACTCAGGTCTGGTGAGGAGAGGGCTTTCGATGAACTGGTCAGCCAACAGCATGGCGCGCTCATTCGAATGGCCCTGGGCTATGTGGCCGATCGAGAAGTCGCTGAAGAGGTCGTGCAAGACACCTGGATGGCGGTGATCGAAAGCCTGAATCGGTTCGAAGGCCGGTCGTCCCTTCGCACCTGGATCTGTGGGATTCTGATCCACAAGGCCAAGGATCGCGGTGTTCGCGAGAAGCGCCATACGACCTTTTCAGATTTCGAGTCCTACGACGACGACCATGATGAAGCCGTCGACCCATCTCGTTTCCAACAAAGCGGCGAGTGGGCCAGCCATTGGGCCTTCCCTCCTCAGCCTTGGGACGACCGAACACCGGAGAAACTCTTGGTGTCAAAACAGGCCGTAGACTGCATTCAGCGGGCGATTGACGATTTGCCGGTCAATCTCAAAGAAGTCCTGATCCTTCGTGATGGGGATAGCGTAAAGGCCGAGGATGTCTGCAAAAGGTTCAACATCACCCCAACCAATCTCTACGTACGGTTACACAGGGCTCGGGAACGAGTAAGACAGGCGGTCGAGACCGCTCTGTGGTCAGAGTGAGACTCAAGGCCAGGCGAAGAAGGCGACAATCGAGCAGGCGTGTACTCAACCGCCGCCTCGACCCCAACCTCATCTCCTTTGAGGGCAGTGGGCGTAAGGAGACCAAGTTGATAAACGAGACCGTGATCCGCTACGGTCGTGTTGGAGAAGGTGGATATCACGAGACCGAGCGATTGATTCAACGGCTTCTTCAAGGAAAAGTGTAAGGTTGGCGCACTCCGGTCGACATAGCGATTGAATCGCGTTCGAAAGAACAGAGAGGCAATCAATCGGATAGATAATGCATGGGGCCAAACGCAAAGAGGCCGGCCTGTTCAGGACCGGCCCGTTCATGAACACCACGCGCTGTAGTTGGGTTCGCGGATTCGAAATCGAAGTTACTGAATGGAATTCGCGAAGCCGCCTCGTGTAATTTCTGCGCGGACGGGGTCCCCGACCTTTTTGTGCTTCAACTGTTTCGTGCCTTGGCCCACGTACAGTTTGACGCGGTTGCCTTCGTAATCTTCCACGGTGTAGGCGTTGCCCTCGATCTTTTTGACTGTGCCGCCGAGTGTCATCCAGGCTGGCCCCGGCTTCTCATCGTGATGGCCGGCTGCGGGCGCATCGCGTTGTTCCGGGACGTGGCTGGCTGCTTCAGCTGCCGTCTTTGCGGACGAATGGCTGGGCGTTTTCTTTTGTGAGTCTTTTGCCAGCGCCGGGGTTATTACCAACGCCACAATGGCCAGGGTGCTCAGCAGGATCGGAAGAACCTTCTTGTGTGTTTTGTCCATGATGAACCTCCTTGCAGGCTGGGATTTAATTTCAACCCAGAACCCGTCAGCAAGGGGTATGCCGTAGCGCGGCGCAAGACCGATCAAGAAAGTTCAGTACGTTAGAAGGATTGGAGATGAACAGGTCTTGAGATGCGAAAGAACAGGGTGAAAAACGGCATACATCTGTCCAAATATGATCGTAGTTGCCGGTGCAAGGATCGATGATGGCAGCGCCCTTCACGGTTTTGAGCAATGCGCTCAAACCGGTTAAGAATCTCCTGGCCGGTCGCCCTGTATTGGCCACCTTTCAGGTCAATCTGCGGTGTAATTCTGCCTGCGGGTACTGCGATCTGCCCCTCAATGTCGGCCGGTACGAGATGACCAGGGAAGAGATCCGAAGGGTCTTTTCCGGTCTCTATCGTGACGGCGTGCGGTTCGTGCTCATGCAGGGAGGCGAGCCCTTGTTGCGGCGCGATCTACCGGAGATCCTCGAAGACCTCTCAGCGATCGGCTTTCACCTCACGCTGATTACGAATGGCACGAAGATCACGCCGCAATTGGTCGAGCGACTGGGCCGTCTGCCGATTGCCATTTCGGTGAGCTTGGACACGTTGGATCGAGAAAAGTATCGGCAGATTCGTGGGGCCGATCAGTTGGAGTACGTGTTGGAAGGCATCGCGCTGTTGAAGACGTTTCCCCATCCAAAATTTCTCACCTGCATTGTGAGCGACGTCAATCGAACCGAGGTCCCGGCATTCGTTCGATTTGCGCGAGAGCAGGGTTTCTTGCCGGTGGTGGGCGCCTACCACTGGAATGTCGGCACCTACGGCAGGCCCGATGAGTTGCTCATGTATGAGCGGTCGAGCGCTGCTGCAGTTTTTAGCGGGCTACTCGACGACGAGCTGATTCCTCCCGGCTACCTCAGGAAATTCGTCGAGGACAATGTCAGTTGGTTGCGCGGCCAGAAGCTGGAGCCCTGCGATGCGGGCCGCTACAGTATTGCCATCGATGCATCAGGGAACGTGTCTCCTTGTCTGGCGTTCCCTTCCGTGGGGAACTTGCTCGAATCGTCGCTGGACGAGATCTTGGGCCGGTTTGACAGAGAGGCAATCAAGACCTGCTCCGATCGATCGTCGTGTAACAGGCTCGACGGTCGCGTCGTTGGCACAATCCTGCGCCATCCCATCACGGCGTTGCGCACGGCGCAGTCATTTACTCCGCGAGGAGCCTTCTCATGAGTCGTTGGATCGGCGCGGTCCTTCTTGTTCTCATCCTGGCCGGTTGCTCGACGACCCCGCGAACCTTCCAGCCGACCGATCCCATTGCGCCCGATCGGGTCTCGCACCAGGCTTGGGATCGGATCGTCCAGGTCCATATTCGCGATGGACAAGTGGACTATCCGGCCATACAAGTCAGTAGCCAGCTTGATGGCTATTTGAGGGAGCTTAACCGTATTGATCCCATGAGCTTACCCACGAGACAGCATCAGCTGGCGTTCTGGATCAACGCCTACAACGCATTTGCCGTCAAGGGCATCCTCGACGACTATTCGCCCAAGACGCTTTGGGGGCGTTACCGGTATTTCATCGGTCGGGAGTATCACGTCGGTGGCACTGCCATCAACCTCTACGATCTTGAGCGGGAGGTGCTGATCAAACAGTTCCAGGAGCCGCTGATGCATTTTGCCATCGTCTGCGCATCCACATCCTGCCCGAAGCTCCAGCCCTGGGCCTATCGGCCAGATCAACTCGATCGTCAGCTCGCGTATGCCGCCAGAGGGTTCATCAACGATCCCTCCCGAAATCGATTCGACCGACAGCGGAAGATCGCATCGTTGTCGAGGATCTTCAAATGGTTCGAAACGGATTTTGCCGATGCGGCTGGGTCGGTATTGGTCTATATCGCTCGCTATGTCGATGATCCTGAACTAGCCAAGGATCTGATGCAGCCGGGCTATCGCATTGAGTTTCTCGAGTATGACTGGAATTTAAACGGCATCCCACCCAAGAAGGATATGGCACATGCTGGTACGTCCTGATGAACAGGCGCCGATGGCGCGCCTGCTGACGTTTCTTGAACAAGGCGAGCGTATGGCGAACGAATGCGCCAAAGCCCAGGCTACATTGACGCCGGATCCTGGATCGCGGCGCTTTCTCTTGAGTCAGGCCCGTCAGGAGGCTATGCATGCTGTAGCGTTTCAAGGGGCCATCACCTGGCTGGCTCCGAGACATCTCGGCAACGCGCCGTTCTTGCCGGCGTTAGAAGAGTATCGAACGAAACTGAACGATGCCCTCGCCAGGCAGGATGTGCTTGAAACCTTTTTGGCTGAGCAGGTCATTCTTGAAGGGCTGGGCGAAGCGATTCTCACGCGAATCGAAGAAGGATTGGTCAAGCGCGCGGCGCCATTCGGTCGGCTCCGACGAATGTTGCTCCAGCAAGAAGAGGCCCATCATGGATTCGGTCGGCGCATGCTCGAACGGGCGATGGCCGAGGGACGGATCGACGCAGAGACGTTACGACGCCGCGCACAGGACTATCTCACACTCACCGATCAAATGATCCTGACATTGAGCGATCTGTTCGAATCGATCGATGAAGATCCGACGGCGTGGGTGCAGGATGTCCGGAAGTTTCTACCCCCGTGGTTAACCGACGAGGTGGCGGCGTGATTTCGGTCGTCATGCCGGCCTACAACGAAGAACGGGCACTGCCGAACACACTGCGCGCCCTCTTCACGCAACAGGGCGATTACGAAGTCATCGTCGTCGACGGCGGCAGCACCGATCGAACGCTCGCTATTGTTGAGTCATTTGGATTCATCGACAGCACGAACGATTCCTGTAGTTCGTCAGGATCTTCACAAGAATCGTTTCACATTTCACGTTTCACGTTTCACGCTCCGAAGGGCCGTGCCTCTCAGATGAATGTCGGAGCCAAACAGGCCACAGGCGAGTGGCTGCTCTTTCTCCATGCCGATACCATCTTGCCTCTAGGCGCGATTCAGCGGCTCAACGAGATGGAGGCGGACCAGACCATCCAAGCCGGGGGGTTCATGCACCAGTTTTCCGGCGACGATTGGCGGCTCAAGCTGATCTCCTTTCTGGATAATTTCCGTTGTATCCGCAGTCGGATCATCTATGGCGACCAGGCGCTCTTCGTCCGCCGCGCACTGTTCGAGCGGCTCGGCGGGTTTCCCAATCGGCCCATCCTCGAAGACGTGGCCTTTTGCGAGCGTCTCATCGCCGTAACCAATCCGATCCTGCTCTCGCCTTCTGTGGTGACCGACGCCAGAAAGTTTCTGAAGATGGGTGTCTGGCGCAGTTTCTTGCGCGTGCTCCTCATCATCCTCCACGTCGAGTTCCGCCTGCCGGTACTGCCCCGCGCCTTCTTCCAGGACGTCCGGTAGGACGCCCGCCTCCCCTGTTTACCTTTCTTCTCGCTCCCCGTCTAACCCATCAGACGAGGCCGGAGGGAGGGTTTCATGCGACAGGTTTATTCAAAAATCCATATCATCGTTCTTTCAATAGCGCTGTTTCTATCGGGCTGCACGTCGACACTGGTTCGTGACGATGTGAAGCGGACGGCAGGGCTGGACGGTCACTGTGCCGGGAGCGAATGGGTCGACGATTCTTCGCTGGCCGTGTTGCCGGTCCCGGTGGTGGCGTTCTTCGTGCCTCACTTCGATCTGCACAAAGTTTCCAGTGAGCCCTATTTGAATCGCTGTGGGGCTTCGACGCGCGTCGTGAATCGTGACGTATCGGTCAACAAGACGGCTTGCATCCCGGCCGGCCTCACTCGAATCATCACGCTCGGGGTGTGGCAATGGTGTCCGGCTCGTGTGGCCTGGTCGGCGGATGTCTTGGCCGACGGGCCGCAGCCTGCTGGATTTCCGGCAGAAGATGCTCAAAAGCCGAGATCGTAATCATCAATTATTCAACCAGGAGTAACGCCATGAGACGGACATCGATTCTGTTCAATCTTTTCGGTGCAGTCGGGTTGGTCGGATTACTAGGCGGGTGTGGCAGTGGGGGCGATAGTGCTCCAGTCGGTGCCGGCGGCAGCGCCAGCGGATCGGCGTCGGCATCCGGTACGGTCACCGGGTTCGGCAGTCTGTTTGTCAACGGGAAGAAGTTTGAAGCAAACGATGTGCTTGTGGAGCAGGACGGCGAATCGAAGCGGTGCAGTATCGGCCCGAACGATACCTGTGGTTTCAAGAAAGGCATGCAAGTCACTGCCAATGGCTCATTCAGCGGCAGTCAACATACGGCAAATTCGGTGCGTCAAAAGGATGCCCTCGAGGGGTTGGTACAGTCAGTGGCGGCCGATGGGGCGAGTCTTGTCGTGATGGGGCAATTGGTGTTGGTCGACAACACCACGATCTTCGACAATAACTTCACCCCCACTGTTGGGAGCTTTGTTGAGGTGAATGGCCATATCCAACCCAACGGTGTTATCCAGGCAACATTCATTGAACCGAAGGCACCCGTAGAGGTGACACCGGAGGTGCGTGGGTACGTCAGTAGCCACGTTGCAGCTGGTTCCACCTTTCGGATCGGAAATCTGATAGTGAGTTATGGCGGGGCTATCACGAACGATATGCCGCCAGGTAATTGGGATGATCTCTTCGTGGAAGTGAAAGGCGCCAATGCCGCTGCGTTTGACCTTGCGACGGTGACCCTCACTGCCAGCAAAGTTGAACCGGGAAATCAGGGTGTCGGCAACAACGTGGATGAATTCGAGGTCGAAGGATTTGTGACGAATGTTGTCTCAGTTGATATCAATACCAGGGTTGCGCATTTCTTCATTGGTGCTACAGAAGTGCGGACCACCAGCAACACGGAGTTCCGCGAAGGGACAGTCGATGAAATCGTGCTTGGGGCCAAAATGTCCGCTGAGGGTAGGTTGGAGAACGGCGTCCTCGTTGCGAAGCATGTAAAATTTAAAGCAAGCGCTCGTTTGGAGGGAGATATAGCTTCAGTGACGGGATCAGGGTCTGCGCTCACCATCACGATACAAGGATTGCCCAATGTGACTGTAAAGACAGATGGTCTGACAAGACTTGATGGCATACCAGTCCAAGACGCTCATATCCGCGTGCGTGGCCGAGTGATTGGTAACAGCACCGTCATTGCGACAAGGATTGAGCTGAGGCCGGCTGATGATGATGTGGATCTCCAGGGACCGGTTCAGTCGATCAATGGCCAAACGGTGGTCATTTTGAGTACGCAGGTCGATACATCGGGATTCCAGAACGATGATTTTGAGGGGCTGAATGATCAGCCGATCGGCCGCGCAGCATTCTTCAATGCCATGCAGGTTGGGACGTTGGTGAAGGTACAGGGCCGATTGAATGGCGCGGTCGTGACGTGGCGCGAAGCAGAACTCGAAGATTAGTTGTCACTCAATGAGGAGGAATACCATGGGATCGAGGATACGAATGTCCAAAGCGGTCTGGTTCTTGACCGGGTTGGCGATGCTGACAAGCCCTGCCTTGGGGCAGACGATTTTACCCATCCAGAATGGGCAGGTGGAAATTATCGGTGCCTTGCCGAGGACGGCGGGTGGCGAGGTGAATGTCGGAGCGCTGAAGCAGACGATCGAGACACAGTTCGCTCGGCCAGGGGTGCAGGAGGTTCAGTTTCGCAATGTATCCCTGACAGAGGCAGATCAACGTGCGCTGTTTCTGAGCGGCGATCCGGATAAGAACCTGCTCAGGCAAATTTCGGATGTTGTGCCATCGCCGAACGGCGCTGAGCGGAACGTGACCTTTCGCAGCGATGACTTTCGTGCGAGAGTCGGGCGAGAAGAGGGGCAACTCCGGGCTAGAATCGAAGGCATCGATCAATCGCAGTTGACCGATGCGGAACGGCAGAATCTCCGAGCACAGTTCGACCGATTGCGTCTCGAAGGGGCCAACGATCGGGGTGGTAACCAGGCCAACAATCGTGGAGGCCGTGGCGGAGGTGACAACAGCGGTCCCGGTTCTAGAAATAGTGGGCATGGTTCCGACAACAGTGGCCCAGGCTCAGCCAATAGCGGGTCGGGCCGTGGCGGAGACAACAGCGGTCGCGGAGGGCAGCACGATATCCGCAATGTGAACGACGATCGGCGGGAGGATCGGAGAGCAGACCGGCAGCTTGATCGGCGAGAAGACCGGCGCGACGATCGTCAACTGGATCGCCGAGAGGATCGTCGTGAAGACCGGCAATTGGACCGAAGGGAAGATCGGCGTGAGGATCGACAACTTGATCGACGGGAAGATCGGCAACAGGATCGAGTTGCAGAGATGGACCGCCCAGACCGACCAGATAGACCNNGACCAGATAGACCGGATCGACCAGACAGACCAGATCGTTCCGGACACAACTAGAACGGTGTCGATACTAGGGTATGACAGTTCGAGCGGCGCCGAGTCATTCTCGGCGCCGTTCCCATTTCAAGACTACAGTCGTCGAAGATTGATTGGCCATAGGCTTTCAGCTACGCTCCCTGCACAGCGGTCTGAGCATGTTGGGAAACTATAGCGACTGCAACGGCCCGATCGGTCTGAGAAACCAGAACGGGTAGGGGAATCATCATCAATAATGTAGATCCGTTTCAGTATCGGCAAGAAGATGAGCGGGTAGGAAGGACTGGTTATGCGGAAGCGTTGGTTAGTGCCGTGTCTGGCGATCGGATTTGCAGTTGCGAGCGGAGCGGGATTGGCCTTGGCGTCACCGGCAGACAAGACCGATCCAGGAGCAGCTTTGCCCTCGGCTGAACGGAATTGGCAGATTGGGTTTACGCCAAGCTATAGCAGCGGGAATTACGGGACGAATACGACCAGTTCGTTTTTGTATGCGCCACTTTCGGTTCGTCGGTTCTTTAAAGACGGCGATGTTGCCGTTGTGATTCCGTTTGTCACAGTGACAACAGCCGGTGGGGCGACTCTGGTGGGCGGGCAGCCAACACAAACTGTGCCCGAGAGCTGTTTTAGCAATAGTGGCTCGGGGAAACCTGAAGACAGGCCGGAATGCCAAGCGCTGTTCTTAGGCGGTACCCAGGGTCAGAAGGTCACAAATTCCGGTCTTGGAGACATCATTCTCAGGGGCCGCTACTATATCGTTGAGGAGAAGGACTGGACTCCGCTCATTGCAATCACGGGTCGTCTGAAGCTGCCGACAGCCGATGAGAAGCGTGGGCTCGGGACCGGCAAGATGGACGAGGGAGTAGGAACCGAAGTTTCAAAGCGCTTGGGGGACAGCTGGCTTGTGTTTCTCGATGGGGGTTTCAACATCATCGGTCGACCGGAGGGCAGGAATCTCAGAAACCAGTGGTGGTATGACATCGGAGGGGGCTATTACTTCACGAAGGATCTGCTCGGCAGCGTCTACTTCGAAGAATACCGGTCGCTCGTCTCCGGAGCCCAAAATATCCGCGACGTCTTTTTTGGCATGAGCTATAGAGCCTCCTCAGAATGGCGTTTCAATGGGGGAGTCGCCGTGGGCCTTTCCAACGGAGCCCCTGATCATGTTTTTTCTGTCGGGACCAGCTACCGATTCTAACCCTTTCGAGGCGTTTACGACCGCTCTAGCGTTTCGTCTAATGATACAGATTCGCAGCATGAGCAGGCACCTGATGGCCATGTCGGATCAGCGAGCACGGCCATGCCGGTAGATCACCGTGGGTCGGCCGATGAAGCCAAGCTGATTGCGCGGAGCCTGAGGCAAGATCCCGACGCGTTTGGACAGTTGGTTGAACGGTACGCGACGGTCATTGTGAACCTAGCCTACCGGATGGTCGGGGATCGGACCGAGGCTGAGGATCTGGCACAGGAGACATTCGTCGCGGCATTCAAATCGTTACCGACCTTTCGGGCAGAATCGAAGTTTTCCACTTGGCTGTACCGGATTGCCGCGAACAAGTGCAAGGATTGGCTCCGAGCCAAACGACCAGGGCAGAGCCTCCATGATGTCGATGTGGAGGAGGTACTCGATGACCGAGCGGTGGAGGATCGAACTCCGGAGCGGCTCTTGTCACAGCAGCAAGTCGCAGCGCAATTGGATCGGGCGATTCAACGGTTGCCGCCACTCTACCGAGAAGCCTTTGTGCTGAAACATATCGAAGGACTGAGTTATGAGGAGATGCAGGAGATTTTGAGTGTGAATGCCGATACGTTGAAAATGCGTGTCTATAAGGGGCGATCGCAGCTGAGTCGAGAGTTGGCGGAACTGAAAGAGGCATAGGGATGCGCGAACAAGACTTGCTGATTCAACGGTTTCTCGATCACGAGCTGACGCCGGAGGAACGGGTAGCCTTTCTCCAATCGGTAGACGCCGATCCGTCGTTGCGGCGGCGGTGGTTGAATCTGGAATTGGTTGTGGCGGAGGCGGCGCAGTTGCCCAGACTCGCGCCGTCTGCACGATTCCTCGCTCAGGTGCAGGGCAAGCTCGCGCTTGCGCCTACCAGCCTGTGGGATCGACTTCGCGCGATGATCACAGCGCCGCGTACCCTGGAGTGGAATTTCGCCGGTGCGATGGTGGCAGCCTGCGTGGCGTTGGTCGCTGTAGTCGGCCTGGTCCGTTTCGCGCCGGAACGCATCGTGGAGGTGCCGGTGCCTGTTGTTGGGAGTCAGGCTCAGACAGCGTCGCTCCCTTCAGGACAAGAGAGCAAGGTGTTTGTGCGGCTCGTGTTGCTTCAGCCGGGAGCCAGGTCTGTGTCGGTGGCAGGCGACTTCAATGGCTGGAATCCTGCCCAGACCAAGTTGGAGCGGTCCGAGGGGGGGCTGTGGACTGCGACGATCGCCCTGAAGCCGGGCCGCTATCAGTACATGTTCGTCATTGACGGCAAACAGTGGGTCGCCGATCCGTTGGCGGAAGAGGGAGCAGGCGATGGATTTGGATCACAGAATGCGGTGCTCGATGTCGCCATCTGATATTCCATGCCGATCTCTTGCAACGAGTCAAGGGGTTGGGTACTCTCCCCTGCATGGGGATGCCATCAGCGAGATTCACCCGCCTCCTGCGGGTCGTCACGGTCGCATGCATGATCGTCGGTCTGTCGGCCTGCGCGAAGACGATACAAAAGCCCGAGTTGCCGAAGCCTGTGGCAGGCGGTGTGCGATTCGTGTTGTTGGCGCCGGAAGCCAAGAAGGTGGCGCTGGTGGGTTCCTTTAACGGCTGGGCTGAAGAGGCAACCAAGATGAAGATGAGGGATGGGACAGGTCTCTGGTCGGTGGATGTGCCGTTGAGAGATGGGGAATATACCTTCATGTATCTGGTTGATGGGACAAGGTGGGTAACGCCACCCGCGGCTGAAGATTTTGTGACGGATGGATTCGGACAAACAAACGGCATCCTGGTCGTTCATTAAGACTATGCACAAGCGAATCGTCATACACCTGTGGCTTCTCTGCCTGGCTTTGAGCCTGGTTGCCGTTCCGGCCCTGGCAGAGCCTCTCTCGACGCAAGATCGAGAGGCGATCAATCGGCTGGGTACGGCAAGGGGTCATTCGGTGGAAGAGGTCAATCGGTTGCTCGATCAAGTATCCAAGGCCGGCGATAGAGGCCTTCCGACCGAGCAATTGGCGAATAAGGTGAGAGAGGGGCTGGCCAAGGGTGTGGAGCCGAAGCGAATCGATCAGGTATTGAAACAGATGGTAGGGAACTTCGAGTCGGCTCGTGAGGTGTTACAAGAGTCGGTGGCGAAGGGGATGGTCGATCAAGATCAAGGAAACCGTCAGCGAGCCATGGAGTCGTTGGCCGAAGCATTTGGCCGCGGTGCGACAGCCGATGAGGTGCGTGATTTGGCGCGAAGCGGTCAACACCAAGGACAAAGAATGAGTCCGGACATGCTGGGAGTCGGCGCGAAAAGTTTAGCAGTGATCAAGGAAGCCATGATTCCCTCGAAAGACGGCGCAGCGGTCGTGGCGGAGGGGATGAGGCAGGGTTTTCGTTCATCCGAGCTGGCGGATCTGGCGCGCGAAATAAAACGGCATGGACAGGATTTCCGTGAGGGGCGCATCACCACGGAATCCATTCGCGATCAGATCTCCAGAGGTGAGCGGAGCGATCGGCTGTTCCGTGACCAGGATCACAGCGGGTCCGGCGGCGGGGATCGGGCTGGGGATCGCATGGATCGGGGCAGAGACTCGGATCGCGGCGGACGGGATGATCGCAGTGATCGTGGTGACCGCTCTGATCGTGGCGGTGGCCGTGACGACCGCGGTGGGCGATCGGACGGTGGTGGGGGTGGCGGCCATAGCGGGCGCGATCATTAAATACTTTCTTCTTTTTCTTTCCATTCTTTCAAATCCTAGTACAGTACGGTTGTCGGCGAGACGGGTGAGATGGGCGGGAAAAGCGCAACTGGCAAGCATAGGAATCACACGTCACGTAAGTCTCGCTTTTCTCGCTTGTCGCGCGTCTCTTCGCTTGAATTAACCTTCCATGGAGGTCAGGATGAAAAAGATATTGTTCGCGGTCAGTGCGAAGACCCTGTTGATGGCCGGATTGGCCTTCGCCGAGGCCGAAACGCCAGTGGTCGATCAGCGGCAGATGAATCAGGAGCAGCGGATCGATCAGGGAATTGAGAGCGGGCAGTTGAATGAGCGAGAAGGAAATCGGATGAACAGACAGCAGGAACGTATCAACAAGATGGAAGATAGGGCAAAGTCCGACGGCGTGATGACGAAAAGGGAACGGGCCAGGATTGGCGCAGCGCAGAATCGCGCGTCGCACCATATCGCTCGCGAGAAGCACGACCGCCAGGGTAAGCGGCACCGGTAATTCCAAGCGGTGTGGGGATAAACGGGGCGTTCGGGATCGTATCCTGAACGCCCCGTCGTATTTCATGGTGAGGACGTAGTTTCTCATCCAAGGAGAGATTGCTACAATGCCGTGCCATGAAACATCGTATGACCCAAAACGGTCTGTTGCGTCGTCTCCCTCCCGCGCGTCTGTCTCTGCTTCGCGCGCTTGGGATTCTCGCAGACGAGGCCGGCGTACCCCTGTATCTCGTCGGTGGAGTCGTCCGCGATCTGTTGCTGAAGCGGGAGAACTGGGATCTCGATCTCACGGTCGAGGGAGACGGCATCGCCTTCGCGCGGCTGGTGGCAGATCGGTACAGAGCCGGGCTGGCGGTATTTGAACGGTTTGCCACAGCGCGGCTGGTCTTCCCGGATGGACTCAAAATAGATATTGCCACGACCAGGCGAGAGTCCTATGCGCAGCCTGCTCTCCTGCCGACAGTTCAGCCGGCGTCGATCAAAGAGGATCTCTCCCGGCGGGACTTCACGATCAATGCCATTGCGGTTCAACTCAATCCGCGACAGTTCGGTCGTGTGCTCGACCCCTATGGAGGGCAACGAGATCTTCGGGCTCGCACGATCCGCGTGCTACATGCGGGAAGTTTCCAAGACGACCCCACGCGCATCTTCAGAGCGATTCGGTTCGAACAACGGTTCGGTTTCCGCCTTGAGCGCGCCACCGTGCGCTTGCTCGCACAAGCGGCCTCCACGAATCTGATCCGGCAACTCTCCGGTCCTCGATTGCAGAACGAAATCCTGTTGCTGTTCGCCGAGCAGGATCCGGCGCGCGCGATTGCGCGGTTGGCGCAGTTGAAGTTGCTTCGCTTTCTCCACCGCCGTCTGTGCTACACGAAGAACGTGAAGCGAACAGTCGCTGCCGTTCCCAAGGCGCTTGCTTGGTGGGCGCGCCAATTCCAGGATTCTGCGATCGACAGGCCGATCGTCTATCTCATGGCGCTGTCGAACGAGTCTAGCCCGGTCGTGGTGGCCGCGATGATTCGGCGATTAGCGCTTTCACGAGAGCAGGCCAAGAACGTGAGTGCTGGAGGAAGTCGGATCGATCGCGCACTGAAGAGACTCACTGATAAAGAGACAGCACGGCCATCGCAAGTGTACCGCCTCCTGACAGATTTCTCGGACGAGGCACTCGTGCTGCTTCTAGCAAAGCAGCTAAGCGTGCAGCACGGGGTGCGGTTGAGCCTGCTGAAACGACATCTTGTGGGGTATGTGAAGAACAAGGCGATCAAGACGGCACTGACGGGGCGAGATCTTCAGGCCATGGGGTTGCAACCAGGGCCGCAGTACAAAACGATCTTGGGGGAATTATTAGACGCGCGCATTGATGGAGTCGTGACAACCGAGGCGGACGAACGTGTCTTTGTACGAAAGTGGCTCGGTAATCAGAAAGTTCAGAATGAATGCTGATGAGTTTGCAGGATGCTCAAAAAGACCGTTCAGCAAGGCCGCAGGCGGAGCAAGAACCGGAGGCGTACCCTCTGGGGTACGTTGAGGATTCTTGCGAGCTGAGAACGCCGCTGACGGGCTTTTTCAGCATCCTGCCTAGTTCAGCGAGGTGATGGACAAAGACACTTCATTCGGCAGCAAGAGGGTTACATTGGCCTGGTGCGTGGCGTCAGGCTGAATAAGGGCAAACAACGGCACTGGCTGTGGCACCTTGCCAGGCGGCAAGGCCAGCAGAACCGGAAAGTCGAGCAGCGGCGACACCGTGGTCAGACTGGCCAGGCGCAGGCGGAAGGCCATCAGAATGTCGCGTAGGCGATTGGTTTGATCTTCTTCCGGGAGGGATTGACTCGTGACAATTCCCACTTCCCAGAGCGGTCGGGTGATCGTGACAGGGAATGTAATGCCGAGTTCCAGGGCGGTCGGTGTCACGTCGATCAAGATCCCGGCCTGAATCGCCGCTTCCCTATCGTGAATGGCCGGAGGCATGGCAGTCCTCTCCAGTAATTCTTTCCCACCTGCGTGCTCGAGGGCGAGAGGCTCTTGGGCCTGAAGAGGCTCGCTCTGCGCAGGGAGAACCTCCGCTGGTTCTTCGACGTTGGCAGGGGCGGGGGTCGGGACATCTGTGTGAGGCAAGGCCTTCATGATGCCGTCGTAGATCGTTCTGGCTGAAGCAGACCAGGCCTCATTAAAGGGGCGGCCTGCAAATGCCGCGTCGGCGGCTTTCTTCTCGTCGTGGGTCAAAGCTTTTTGTGGTGGTGTGTTTGTCATGGTATGAACATAAGCCGCTTTGCCCCGATGTCAAGGACCGACACGTTTGTTTCCCACTCAGAAGGGGGAAACCCGCATTATTGATGATGGTTATGGGGACGTTGCACGGACGCCAAGCCGAATTTTCAATGGAGGAGTCAAGGTGAAGCTTAGCCCGCATTATTCACGAGCACTTCTGCTGCAATCGCGGATTCGCTGCTGCGACGAGCCTTCGGCGGGCAGGCTCGCCGCTCGCTCCCTCGACGTACTGTTTAAGTACGCCTCGGGACCTCACGGCTCCGCGTGCCCGTCTCACAACGCGACTGCGCGATTTCGCGACGAATCGTCATGAATAATGCGGGCTGGTGAAGCCACATGCTATAGTCGCCCGCCATGGCACGAATCGACTTCTATCGGGTGCTGGGGGTCTCGCGCGACGCGTCCGACGACGCAATCAAGAAGGCCTACCGGAAGCTGGTTTTTCAACATCACCCCGACCGCAATCCCGATAGCGCTCAGGCCGAAGCGAAAATCCGTGAACTGAATGCAGCCTACGAAGTCGTCGGCGATCCGGACAAACGGCGGACCTATGACCGGCTCAATTGGGGAGACGAAACGGCGCGGGATGAAGCCACCGATCCGGCAGTCATCCTCGACGAGATGGAACAGAAGCTCTTCGATGAAGGGCGCAAGGAAGTGTTCGCGGTTTTGATGAAAGACGTCAAGCGAATCAAAGCTGAGCTCGCCGTGGTTCGTGAGCGGACCGTGGCGGATCAAGGGTACGACACATTCAAGGAGGAGATCATTCGGGAGCGGGCATCGGAGGTGATGGAGGAGCTGGTCACTCCGGAGATGGAGGGGCGCAAACAGCGACTCGTCGAAGTGGCGACGGAGATGCTGCTGTCTCAAGGTGTGGTCAAGCGAGGCGACGAGGGAGGAATCAGATCGCTACTCGGACAGCTTGAGGACGTGTTCCGCAAAGGGCGGGCGAAGGGCTTTGCCGCCGCATTGGAGCTGTTCTATGAACGGCGGTGATCGAGTGGTTACTTGCCCGTCCCGAAAGGAAGGTTGAGAGATGATTTCAGCACTCAGAACGATCGGGGTGCGAACCCATGTACCGCGAGGGGCCGTGTTGGCGCTCACGAGGAGCACGCTGCGCCTCATTCGTCGCGCATGCTTTGCGACGGTACTATTGGTAATGATCGCTGCCGTGGCTCAGCCGGTTCACGCCGCAGGCGGAGGTCAGACGAAGTTCAAGCGCATATCGACGCAATTCATCGCGGCGTTGGGCGATCCAGGTGCGACCTCCGGGAGCGGCGCGCAATCGTGGGGTCTGTGGCCGCTGGACCCAGGTCCTCGAGGCGTCGAGCTGAATCGCTATCAACGGTTGAAGGATGCCGGTGGTGTCGCGCCGGCGCGCTGGCAATTCGATGGCACGGACTGGTGGCTGGAGGAACACGGCTTGATCATGGAGCAGCCGACCTTTCCGCTCCCTCCCGGCAAATACCTGGTCACGGGCGCCCGCGAGGTGACGGCTGTGCTGACCATTCATCCCGCCGACAGGAATGGCGACAGGCGCTGGGAGCTCGATAAAGGCGCAACGCTCTACGACGTGACGCACCTGGCCTGCCGCTCCGCGCGCTATACACCGGCGGCGGTTGGTGGTTCGTGCTCGCCGGCCAACGCGCAGAAGACGGCGTTTCCCGTTGCGCCAGGGGGAGTGATGCCTCCAGTCGCGGGCTGCACGAAGCAGGACTATGCGGTGATCATCGTGATCGGCGTGGGCGTGGAAGACTGAATGCCGGTGGCGCGCCGACGGCTTGCGCGGCGAGCCTGGCCGCCGCCGCGTGTTCACCTGCCGCGAATAACCCAGCGGGTCCATTCCCGTGCCGGTCATCGTTCTTATGCCGATCCACGTAAGATGCCATTATAAATGTTTCTATGAGTACAACTCATTGAATGGACGATGATTAAGCCTTATAGTTCAGGATAATCGATGGCGTGTTACACGGCCATAAATTGACAGATCCGGTTCTTATCCGGATCCGCCTAAACATTGTTAGGCCGCAGTGAACATAATGAAGCAACGCCCGAAATGTATTGGCCCATGAACTACGTCAAGTCCAAACAACGCGTCGCCGACCACGGGGAGGTGTTCACACCACCGTGGATGGTCGAGGCGATGCTCAACCTCGTCAAGGGCGAGACCGAGCGGATTGACTCCCGCTTCTTGGAACCAGCATGCGGGAGCGGGAATTTCCTCGTTAGAATCTTACAGCGCAAGCTTGCTGCCGTCGAACTCAAGTTCGGAAAGTCCGACTTTGAAAAGCGGCAGTACGCCCTTCTTGCTCTGATGTGCACCTACGGGATTGAGATCTTGGCGGATAACATCGCCGAGTGCCGCGCGAACATGCTGGAGATACTCGCCGACTACCTGAATCTCGAGGAGTCGGATGACCTGTATCAGGCCGCCTTCTATGTGCTTTCGCAGAACCTCATTCACGGTGACGCCTTGTCGATGCGTACCAGCGACGGCAATCCGATCACCTTTGCCGAGTGGGGCTACCTCGGCAAGGGGAAGTTCCAGCGCCGTGACTTTCGTTTGGACGTGTTGACGGGGGCGTCGGCCTATAGTGCGGAGGGAGATCTCTTTGCCAGTCTCGGAAAGCATGAAATCTTCATGCCGACCAAGAACTACCCGCCGATGACGGTGGGTCATCTGGCTGCCGGGTTTAAGCACGTAACCCTTGCCCCATCGCTTAGGGAGGAGGCATGACGACCGTGGCTGCTTCCGTGCCCGTGCTTCGCTGGGCGGCGAAACGCGCGCGCCTTGACGACAGCGACTTGGTGGCACGTTTCAACAAGTGGCCCTTGTGGCTCAGTGGCGAAGCTCAGCCCACGCTCAAGCAACTAGAAGACTTCGCGCGCCTCACGCACACCGCCATCGGCTACTTTTTTCTGGCCCAGCCGCCCGCGCTGGCACTGCCGGTGCCGGACTTTCGCATCCTGCGCGATGAGGCGCTCGCTGAACCCAGCAGCAACCTGCTGGACACTCTTTACCTATGCCAGCAACGGCAGGAGTGGTACCGCGACCATGCCCGCATGCACGGCTTGCCGGCCTTGCCATTTGTCGGCAGCGCCAGGTTGCAGGAAGCGCCGGAGGTGGTCGCACAACGTCTGCGCGAGACGCTGAGTTTGTCCACTGAGGCGCGTCGCCAAATGCCCACCTGGGCGGATGCGTTGCGCCAGTTAATCGCCAAGGCCGAAGACGCCGGGGTGATGGTGATGGTGAGTTCCGTGGTGGGCAGCAACAGCCATCGCAAGCTGGACGTGGGTGAGTTTCGCGGCTTCGCGCTGGCGGACAGCCGTGCGCCGCTGGTCTTCTTGAACGGCGCTGACAGCAAGGCCGCGCAGATGTTCACGCTGGCGCACGAGCTGGCCCATGTGTGGCTGGGCGCAACGGGCGTGTCGGACACGCAGGTGGGGCAGGTGCCCGAGCAGCAAACCGAGCGCTGGTGCAACCAGGTAGCGGCGGAACTGCTGATGCCCATGGCGGAGCTGCGAGCAGTGCACGAGCGCGACGCGCCGATTCCGGACGAAATCCAGCGGTTGGCGCGCGAGTTCAAGGTCAGCACGCTGGTTGCCTTGCGCCGCTTGTTCGACGCAGGCTTCATGAACCAGATTGCGCTGTGGCAGCACTACCGGGTGGAACAGGAAAGGCTGAGCGAGCTGAAGGAACGCAGCAGCAGTGGCGGTGACTTCTATCATAGCCTGGGTGCGCGCACTAGCAAGCGTTTTGCCCGCGCCATCGTATCCAGCACGCTGGAGGGTTTGACCTCGTTTCCAGATGCCTTCCGCATGTTAGGGATGCGCAAGACGGCCACGTTCTACGAAGCGGCGCGCGAGCTGGGAGTGACGGCGTGAGCTATCTGTTGGACGCCAATGTGTTCATGTCCGCGAAAAACCTGCACTACGGTCTGGATTTCTGCCCGGCGTTCTGGGACTGGCTGGTGCATAAGGGTAACACGGGATCGGTGTTCAGCATCGACAAGGTGGCCGATGAAATCGAGGCCGGTCAGGACGAGTTGTCGGACTGGGCCAGAAACCATGGCCATGCGCTCTTTCGGCGAACGCCGCCGGCACTGGCGCCGCAGTTCACCCAGGTGAGCATCTGGGCCACCGGGCAGCAATACACACCGTCCGCGATCAACACGTTTCTGCAGTCCGCTGACTTCTATCTACTGGCCCATGCACTGGCCGGCAATCACGTGGTGGTGACCCACGAAGTGCCTTCCAACTCACCTGGGCGCATCAAGATCCCGAATGCCTGCGTGGGCCTGGGCGTGCGGTTCATGACGCCCTACCAGATGCTGCGTATCGAACAAGCGCGGTTCGTGCTGGGGACGCACGCATGAGCGAACGGGCCAGTTTCACCTTGCGAGGTCGTAATCCGGATGTCTTGACGTGCATTGCGAACCTCTCGAACGATGAGGTGTTCACGCCGCCTGAGTTCGCCAACAGGATGCTCGACACCCTTGCCGAGGCGTGGACGGCCGACAACAATGGCGCGAACATCTGGGCGGACAGTTCAGTCAGGTTCTTTGACCCCTGCACGAAGTCGGGTGTGTTCCTTCGTGAGATCACCAGCCGCCTCACCAAAGGCCTGGCAGACGAGATCCCGAATCTTGAAGATCGGGTCAATCACATCCTGACCAAGCAAGTGTTTGGCATCGGCATCACGTATCTCACGAGCCTGTTGGCGCGGCGCAGCGTGTACTGCTCGAAACACGCCCAGGGCAAGCATTCCATCGTCAAGGGCTTCGCCAACGACGTGGGCAACATCTGGTTCGAGCGCATGGAGCACACGTGGGCAGATGGGAAGTGCAGGTATTGTGGGGCGAGCCAGAAGACGCTGGACCGTGGCGAAGAGCTCGAAACCCACGCGTATGCGTTCATCCACACCGACGACATCAAGAATCGGGTGGCCGAGTTGTTTGGAGGCGATATGCAATTCGACGTGATCATTGGCAATCCGCCGTATCAACTGAGCGATGATGGCTTTGGAACGAGCGCAGCGCCCATTTATCAGCATTTCATAGAGCAAGCAAAGGCGTTGGAGCCGCGCTATCTGTCGCTGGTTGTCCCTGCCCGTTGGTTCGCTGGTGGCAAGGGGCTGGATGAGTTCAGAGAGTCGATGCTCTCCGACGATCGCCTGCGCTCAATTGACGACTATCTCAGCGCATCGGACGTCTTCCCGGGCGTGGGCCTCAAGGGCGGCGTGTGTTACTTCCTCTGGGACCGGGACAATTCCGGGCAGTGCCGCGTCACCACTCATTTCAAGGACTGGCCTGACTCGACAGCCAGTCGCCCGCTGCTTGAAGAGGGCGTGGACGTGTTCATTCGCTTCAATGAAGGGCTGTCGATCCTCAAGAAAGTCGTTGCTGTCGAGAGTGGGGATTCGCAATCGCTGTCCTTGCCTGACAGTAGGCGTTTCGACCGACTGGTTAGTTCCAGAAAGCCGTTCGGGCTAGAGACAACGTTCAAGGGCAGGGTAGCTAAGCGCGCCGGTGACGTGCTGGTCTATCAGAACGGCGGTACGGGATACACACCTAGAAGCTCTATCACGACTGGCACTGATCTCATCGACAAGTGGAAGCTTTTCGCAGGTTATGCCGCGCCGGGGACCGGTAACAAGGACACTTATCCGCACCGGATTATCAGTACGCCATTTCTCGGAGAGCCAGGGAGCATCTCTTCAGAAACGTATCTCTGTATTGGCCCGTTCGACTCGAAGAGTCAGGCCGAAAGCGTCTTGTCTTACCTCTCCTGTCGGCTGACGCGCCTCCTCATACTTCTGCATAAGCCATCCCAACACGTCACGCGAAAGGTATACACGTTCGTGCCAACCCAGAAATGGACCAGGCAGTGGACGGACAAGGACCTCTACGCAAAATATGCTCTCACCGCCAGTGAGATTGCCTTCATGGAGAAGATTGTTCGTCCGATGGATCTCACAAGCGACGCTTCCGACGACGATGAGTAAGTCCATCGAGGAAATCCTTGAGCCGAAGCCGGAAGTCCGGCCCCGCATCTACGCCTACTCGATTGACGACAAGGCGCACGCGGGTCTCCTCAAGGTGGGTCAAACCACGCGCGACGTGAGTCAGCGCGTCGCCGAGCAGGTCAAGACGGCCGCCATCAAGAACTACCGGATTGAATTGGACGAACCTGCCGAGCGCGAGGACGGCACAATCTTCACTGATCACGACGTGCGCACGGCGCTCGTGAAGAAGCGCTTTGAGAACACTGAACTGGAGTGGATGCGTTGCTCGGTGAAGGACGTGAAAACGGTCCTCACTGAGTTGCGAACCAGGCAGAGGTTCACCGGCAGCCATCACGAGACCTTCGCGATGCGGCGGGAACAGGCGGAGGCTGTCCAAAAGACTTTTGACTACTTGAATTCGATTTGGGTAGAGAATAAAAAAGCCGCTCCACGTTTTTTGTGGAACGCAAAGATGCGCTTCGGTAAAACCTTCACCGCGTATCAGCTCGCCAAGAAACTAAAGGCCAAGCGGGTGCTGGTGATGACTTTCAAGCCTGCTGTGGCGGACGCGTGGCAGTCGGATCTCGAATCCCACGTGGACTTCGACGGCTGGCAATTCCTCTCGCGCCATTCTGACAGCGACCCGACAAAAGTTTCTGGCACAACGCCACTCGTCTATTTCGGTTCATTGCAGGACTTGCTGGGCCGCGATAAAGCTACTGGAAACATTAAGCCGAAAAACAAGTGGATTCATAAGGTCAAGTGGGACTTGGTCGTGTTCGATGAATACCATTTTGGCGCATGGCGTGACTCGGCCAAGGAGCTTGTAGAAGACGAGGAGGAAGCGATCGCAAGAAAGGAGGCTCAGATCGAAGATGCCAAACGGCTGAAAGACAAGATCGCCGATTTGCAGGAGAAGCTGGAGAAAGAGTCCGAGTTCCTACCTATCACCACCAAGGCGTACCTGTATCTCTCCGGCACGCCGTTCAAGGCTCTGGCTACGGGCGAGTTTATCGAGGAGCAGATCTTCAATTGGACCTACACCGACGAACAACGCGCCAAGGAAGAATTCGCCAACAGGAATCCAGGCAAGTGGAACCCCTACGGCCCGCTGCCGCAGATGCGCTTGCTGACCTATCAGATGCCGGACGAGCTAGTGGCGATTGCCAACGCCGGGGAGTTCGACGAGTTTGATCTCAATGCGTTCTTCGAGGCATCGGGAACAGGTGCAAAGGCGCAGTTCAAACACAAGAGCGACGTGCAGAAGTGGCTGGACATCATCCGAGGCGGATATGCGCAGAGGGCAGTGGAGCACCTCAAGACCGGCACGCGGCCGCCGTTTCCGTACTCGGACGTCCGCCTGCTCCCGTATCTTCAGCATTCGTTCTGGTTCTTGCCGAACGTCGCGGGCTGTCATGCGATGGCAAACCTGCTGGCCGAGAAGCACAACACGTTCTGGCGCGACTACAAAGTTGTTGTCGCGGCCGGTGTGTCGGCGGGCATCGGGCTTGATGCCTTACCCCCTGTTCGCAAGGCCATCGGGAGCGGGTTCGAGACGAAGACGATCACCCTCTCGTGCGGCAAGCTCACCACCGGGGTCACTGTGCCGCAGTGGTCATCTATCCTAATGCTGCGCAACCTTAAGTCGCCGGAGACCTACTTTCAGGCCGCGTTCCGCGTCCAGTCGCCGTGGTCCATCAAGAATCCCAACGGCGACAACCCAAACGAGGAGGAGATTCTCAAACCCGTTTGCTTCGTGTTCGACTTCGCGCCCACGCGCGCGCTACGACAACTGTCCGAGTACGGGATCGGCCTGTCGCCCAACGAGCCGAATCCGGAGAACGCCGTCAGGGATCTCGTGTCGTTTTTGCCCGTGCTGGCCTATGACGGCGCGAATATGACGCAGATCGACGCGGGCGGCATTCTCGATATTGCGATGGCTGGCACCTCGGCCACGCTCCTGGCTCGCAAGTGGGAGTCAGCGCTGCTCGTGAACGTGGACAACGACACCTTGCGCCGCATCCTGGACAATCCCGAGGCGATGGCTGCCGTGGAGCGCATCGAGGGGTGGCGCAAGCTTGGCGACAACATACTTGAAACGATCATCAACAAGAGCGACAAGGTCAAGGAACTGAAAAATAAGGCCAAGGACGGCGACCTGACGGCAAAGCAGAAGAAACAACTGACTGACGAGGAGAAGGAGTATAAGTCCAAGCGCAAGCTTGTTCAGGAGAAGTTGATCAAGTTCGCCACACTTATCCCCGCATTCATGTACCTGACTGATTTCCGCGAGAACACGTTGCAGGATGTCATCACTAAGCTCGAACCCGATTTGTTTCTCGCCGTCACCGGTCTGACGGTGAAGGACTTCCACCTGCTCGTACGGCTCAAGGTGTTCAACACCGAACAGATGAACCAGGCGGTCTTCGCCTTCCGCCGCTACGAAGACGCCTCGCTTCGCTACACGGGAATCGAAAGCCACGAGGGGCTGACCCACTTTGGCCTCTACGACACCGTTGTGGCGAGGGACTGACGTACAGTCATGCGAGCCTGCGGACTAACAACCGGTTGCAGCGGACGGTCCGCTGCGCGGTCCGCCGCTGAACCGGAGCGTTAATGCAACAGGGCTGAGGACCGCTTTATGGCGGTGCGATCTCGGTACTGAACTTCCACGCTTGGCCGAGGAGCGGGCTTTCACGGCCCGAATTCATCTGACCCTGTTTGTCCGATTAAGTACCGATGAATGCATGTAACAGCAACAGCAAAAAGGGTCAGGTTGAGGTGGCCTCGCCTTGCGGTTTGCTCAACCCCCTCCTAGAATGGGCCTCCTTGGATCGTTGCTGGTAGAAGGCCTTGCATGGATATCGCGCACATTTCGAGTGCAGCAGACCTACTAGCGATTGACCACCCTCACTTTGGCAGGATTCAGAGCCAGGGATTCCTCAAGACAAGATTCGGCATCTTAACAAGTACAAACAGGAAAGCGATCGCCCTAGAGGACTATAGTTCTGGCAAACGTCAGATCGTCGCGCTCGATATCGATCCAGGAGATTTCATGGTGACCATTGCCAGTTCCTTTGTGCTGGTGACCATGAAAGAGGGAGCCAGTAGGCCTACGGTGATCCTCAAGAACTGGAAGAAGGTAGGCCCGTACAAAGGGTCAGGAGGCACGAAGTTCTCCGGCACCGTCAACACGTATATAGATTCGGACGGCTTGAAGTGGAAGCATCGATTCAACGGGTCCCCCGATAAAGATGAGTTAATTGGATTCGGGAGCAAAGGAACGAAAATCCTCGTCATCACACTTGAGGACTTACGTTGAACCTCAAAGTTGAGTGGAGCAACCGGGCGACTGTTGGCCCAGTGTGGTCTTCTCCTCCAACTGCATACGTTTGGACTCTCGACCTAAAGGGGGGTTCAGCAAGCAATGAGAGACGGATGGAGGCACTAAGAACCAGTCCTACATCTCTCGCAGTCTACTATTCGTAGTCTGTTACACGTTCAATTCGGACACTTGCGCCCTCTTTAGCCTTCCTCCTGCAATACACCTCCACGCGAGGCCTCTATGCCTTTCACCCTTCATTCTTATCGTGGTTTCCCCGTGCGATGCGATGTGACGAACAACTCTGGTACATGCGTCAAACGACCGCTTTCGATCCTAAGTCGAAGTCCACGACCGACGGCAATCAGGTGGTCCAATCGAATGACGGCACCATCGGGATTCCACGGGGTGTAAAAGAAAGAACATCAATCGCCGCAGCTTCTTTATGAAGGGCGGCAGACAGCTTAGACAGATCTTGAAAGTCGGCGATGTGGTTATCCGCAGAAAGATCTGTCCTGGTAGCAGCGTGGTAGCAGATGCAGATGATGAAAACAGAAAATGATGGATCGTCGCTTCCTCCAATGACAAGATGGGTTGCTCGATCGTGACCGTGCCGTCTTCGGTGATGAGTTGATCCAGGTTGTATGGATGAGCTGGGACGGTCGGGGCGCTATGAAGAGTGGATGCACCCGAAAGACAATGAGACACCAGATTAACCAAATAGCGGATGAAGGCTCGTATGACGAAGATTCTTGTCATAGACGATAATGTCTGCGACCGGGGCCTCCTAGCTGCCGTCCTCGAGGAAAGAGGATATGAAGTTATTTTGGCAGATAATGGTGGGGCAGGGTTGACGTTATGTCACCGGCGAACTCCTGATGCTGTCGTGTTGGACCTCAACATGCCTGGAATAGACGGTCGGAGCCTACTACAGCAATTGCGGATACTGCACCCCACCCTACCGGTCGTAGTTTTTAGTGGACACAGCACTGAAGAGGTTGAGCAAGAATTGCTGAACCAGGGTGCCACGGCCTTTATTCAGAAGGGATTTTCGCTCGATCAACTTGGGTCGGCATTGCAGGAGGTCCTACCCTCCCCCCACTCAAGCTGACAGCTGATTCGCATACAAGACGACTCAGACCCACTCCAGCCAAGCGTAGCGCGAAGCGAGCACCATCTCTCATGAACGGCAGCTTTCCGGCGTGGAGATTGTCCTAGCGACTGGCTCAAAGTGGCCGAGAGCGGTCCGTCGAGGCTCGAATTCATCTGACCCTGTTTGTCCGATTAAGTGCCGATGAATAGATATAGCGTTTTACGATTTTGAAAGAGGCCCCGCGACAAACTTTCCCGCCTGCATCACACCGATAATCCTGCTACGATCACGGAGTAGGTCGATGTGCTTCGTCCACGGCGGCCTGAAGTTCCTCCACGGTCATTTGCGCCTGGTCCGGCGAGGTCCCGGGCGTGAGGACGCCCCCTGAGGCAATGACTTTAATGACGGTGGCCCCGGCGGCATTAACCCGCATTATTCATGACAGTTCGTCGCGAAATCGCCAAGCCGCGTCGTGAGACCGGCGCACGGAGCCCGGAGGACCTGAGGCGTACTCGTGCAGTACGTCGAAGGCCCAAGGGGCGAGCCCGCCGGCCGCAGGCTTGTCGGAACAGCGGATCGGCGATTGGAGCAGAAGTGCTCATGACTAATGCGGGTTAAGGGTGCAGGTTTATGGCGGCGCGCTGCACGCGCTTGACGCGGATTCCCTTCGCGCGCTTGCGGGTCTTGGCAATGTCGTAAGCCGATTGCATTCGCATAAGGGTATCCATCTTCACGCCGAAAGCCTTTTCAACGCGAAGCGCCATATCGCCGGACAGGTCGGCTTTACCGTTCAACAAGCTGGATAGGGTCACGCGGGACACCTGAAGCGCGGCCGCCGCCGCCGTGACAGACAATTGAGCCGGTTCGATGATCTCCGTGCGGATAAAATCGCCGGGATGGGGTGGGTTCTTCATCGGCATAGCCTGGACTCCTGTGCGTTAGTGGTAGTCTTCCAAGTTCACGTCGAAGAATTCGCCTTCGGCGGCGTCAATGCGGAAAGTCAGGCGCCGGTTGCGGGTCACGCTTAGACTCCATGTGCCTTTACGATCGCCGGTCAACGTGTGTACCTTCCAAGCTGAAAGCGCCCGCAATTCCTCCGGGTCTTCGATGTTTTCGAGGTAGGCGAACATCTTCCGCAATTTGTCCACGGTATCGGGCGGCACGCCTTTCGCGTTACCGTCCTCATAGAGCCGCTTAAGACCCTTGTGGGTAAAGCTCCGTATCTTCACCGGCAGACTGTAGCCTGTAAGGCAACACTTGTCAATATGAAATTGAGCGCGGCACCGACCATCTTGGGGAATTTAGTCCTTGTGTCGGACAATCGACCAGTTGTGCAACAGTGAACGATAGCTTTCAGATGATGAATTTTGAATGTCGTGCGACCACTTCTGGCCGGGATCGGCCCTTCGAAACCCGAATTCATCTGGGCTTGTCTGCCTGATTAAGTATCGATGAATAGATGTAGCGTTCTACGTCTTTGTAAGAGGCCCCGCGACAAACTTGCCTGCCTGCATCACGCCCATAATCCTGTCGCGGTCACGTAGCAGGTCGATGCGGCGGAGAGGATTGCCCTCGAACAACAGGAGATCCGCCAGCTTTCCTTTCTCGATCGTTCCTACCTGGTCCTGAATCCCGATCAATCGTGCGGCAGCTGAGGTTGAAGCGAGAATCGCCTGCATCGGGCTCATCCCGAAGGCGACCATCCGATCGAGTTCCTGAGCATTCTCTCCGTGGAAGTTAAATGGTGTTCCCGCATCCGTGCCCATCGCAATCTGGATGCCGTCCCGCAGAGCGTTCTTAAAGCTCACGGCATGACGCTTCGTCATAGACTTGGCTTTATCCAACGCGCTTTCAGGAATGCCGCATCCGAGTCGGCAGGCGGCAGTGGTGGCTAGCGCAGAGAGTGTCGGCACCATGAAGACACCCTGCTGTTTCATCATGGCTGCGGCTTCTTCGTCCATGAGGGTGGCGTGCTCGATCGAATGGACTCCGGCGCGGAGGGCATTCTTCATCCCTGACGATCCATGGGCATGGGCGGCGACTTTCCTCCCGGCTCGTTGCGCTTCGTCCACGGCGGCCTGAAGTTCCTCCACGGTCATTTGCGCCTGATCCGGCGAGGTGCCGGGCGTGAGGACGCCCCCCGAGGCAATGACTTTAATGACGGTGGCCCCGGCAGTAATTTGCGCGCGCACGACGGAACGGACTTGTTCTGTCCCTTCCACTTCCTGGCCGATAAACCTGGCGTGGCCGCCGATCATGCAAATCGCCAGGCCTGCTCCGACAATGCGAGGTCCGGGAACGAGTCCTGCGTCGATAGCCCGTTGCAACGTAAAGATGGAGTGGTCGCGCGACCCCACGTCGCGCACGGTGGTGAAACCTGCCTCCAAGGTCTGTCGCGCAGCCTGGCTCGACTTGAGCAAGTTCAGCGTGGGTGTCTCTTTGGCGATCGCTCCGACGACGTCCGGTTCAGCGCCGAGGCAGAGATGCACGTGACAGTCGATCAAGCCTGGTAGCAGTGTAAGCCCTCGACCATCGATCTTGGCCGCTCCTCGTGGGACGGCGAGGTCTCGATCCGATCCGACAGCGGCAATCGTGGTTCCGCGAACGATCACCGTGGCTCGTTCGATTGTCCGACCGGTTCCATCGATGATACGCACTGAGCGAATGGCAAGGGACTTCATTAAGGTGTGGCCCCTCACATCGGCGATTGTGTTGCTTCAGCCTTGCCCGCTGGAACGGTGGTTGATTCCCAGTGATCGGCCAGCGTCAGGGCGAAGAACAGGTATGCAGCCATGGCGAGTAGGGCAAAGGCACCGGCAGCGAACATCCACAGCGATGGTTTGTTGTTCTTCATCTATCGATCTTCCCTGCTGTCAGGAGACCCGACGGCTATAGACCCGTGCGGCAGCCTGCAAGGCGACTCCAGGAGTTGAAAGCCCGCCGCCTCGGATAAACAGTTGTTCCAGCGCATTGAGCAGAGTCAAGACATGCGCTTCGGTCGAGGATTCACCCATCAAGCCGATGCGCCAGACCTTTCCCTTGAGTGGACCGAGCCCGCCGCCGATTTCAATGCCATAGGTCGAGAGCAAGTCCGCCCGTACTTCAGCCTCAGGAATAGGGTGGGGGACTGTGACACAGGTCAGCATCGGCAGCCGATGCCCAGCCGTGGGAAGAGGGAAAAGACCGAGTTCGATCAAACCGGCAATCAAGGCTTCGCTATTGAGCTGATGGCGAGCGAAGCGGGCGGGCAGTCCCTCTTCTTCGACGAGTCGCAACGCTTCCCGCAAGGCATAGAGCATGGAGATCGGAGCCGTGTGATGGTACGCCCTGGAGCCCTCGGCCCAGTAGTCTGCAATCAACGCCATATCCAAGTACCAGCTTTGGCACGGGCTGCGCCGGGCCTTGATAGCAGCCAAGGCTCGGTCGCTGAGCGTGAAAGGGGACAATCCGGGCGGACAGCTCAAACACTTCTGTGTGGCGCTATAACAGACATCGATACCGAGACGATCAATCTCAACCGGCGCGCCTCCCAGCGAGGTGACAGCATCGACGATAAAGAGCGTGTCATGGTCGCGGCAAAGTTGGGCAATCGGCTCAAGCGGCTGCCAGGCGCCGGTCGAGGTCTCGGCATGGACGATGGCCACGGCTTTGGTCGGGCCTGATCGACGCAAGGCCGTTTCAATAGCCTCTGGTTCGACGATCTGTCCCCAGGGGGCTTCAACCCGAACGGCTTTCCCTCCACAGCGTTCAACGATCGTGGCAAGGCGAGTACCGAACACACCGTTGACCCCGACGATGACCGTATCGCCCGGTTCGACGATATTGACGATCGACGCTTCCATTCCGGCTGAGCCGGTGCCGGAGATCGCGATGGTGAAGTGGTTCTTGGTCTGAAAGACGCCGCGCAATCGGGCTTGGATTTCGTCCATGATTGCGAGGAAGGCTGGGTCCAGGTGTCCGAGCAAGGGAGTCGAGAGGGCACGCAGGACCTGCTGGTGCACCATGCTCGGTCCCGGACCCAGGAGTAGTCTACGCGGAGGGGTGAAGCTCTGAGTCGGCATAGCACTCCAAATTTAGCAGGATGCTGAAAAAGCCCGCCAGCTTCGTTCTCGGCTCATCGAAATCCTCAACGTACCCCTGAGGGTACGCCTCCGGGTTCGACTCGCCTGCGGCCTTGCTGGACGACCTTTTTGAGCATCCTGTACCGATTACTCCTGTTGCCTAAGACATGCGGACCATCGAACTTCTATTTTGCTCAGTTTGGTTTTTCCCAGCCTGCTAAGAAAGCTCCTCAGTATAGCGGAGTTGGGTTGCCTTCAGCCATGGGTATTCCGAAGGCTCTCTTCATCGCCTAGTCATTTCGAGGGGGTTTCGAGGCAGAAAAACAGCATGTTATAGTTCCAAGCATGATTGAATCAGCCGCTGTGTCTCTCGACGAACCCCGGCAGTCCAAGTCTTGGTGGCAAGCCACAGGCGTCCCACCGACAATCGGGGTCTATTCAGGCCGATTCTCACCCATCGTGACGCTGCTGTCGGCGATTTTTCTGACGGTGGCGTTGGGGTCAGTGGTCGGGCTCTCGGCATCGGCGTCTAAACTGGATCGGATCGAGGCGCCTGAGCAAGCGCTTAGTCTGATGGTCAGTCGGACAAGGGATGTCGAGGAGGGGCTCAAGCGCGCGCCTCAGTGGGAGCAGCAGCTCTTGGCCTGGGTCTCCAGCGGGGATGCGGCTGAACGGGCGCATGAAATTGAATGGTATCGGGAATTAGCTGAGACCTCTGAAGATCCATTGGTGCCGCTTCAGCTGGCGATTCTCCAAGCCGAGGCCGGCCATGTTTCGCAGGCGCTTCTTTCCGCGCATGAGTGGGCCGGCGCGGAACACCCGCTTCCTCAATTTGCCGACTTGGTAACCGCAGCCTATGGGGAAGGACCGAGGCACGATGCGGACCAGTATGTCTTGTGGCAAGCAGAGCTGGCAGAGGCATTGCCTGCCGGCTGGTTTTACGATCGTCTTGCCGAGCGCTTGGCACGTCGCGCCGATGATGTCGCGCTCGTGGCGCGGATTCAAGAACAGGCCGCTGCGCGTGTCGATCACCAGTTCGCTCGGTCTCATCGTTTGACCTTCGTTGAGCTTGGCGCGATGACCCTCGGCACCCTGGTGTGTGTCCTGCTTTGGTTCCGGCGAAATGAGCCGTCCAGTCTCATTCGGCTGCATGAGCCTGGCGTCCCGCCCCCATGGCCTGGCAGCATCGGCGCGGCGGTGTTGCTGCGCGGAGGCGCGATCGGCGCCATGATCACGGCGGTGTTCTTACTCTATGTGCCGACCGACAATGCCTCGCTCCGCGCGTTGGCGATTCCCCTATCGAATGTGCCGTTACTCCTCTTGGCCTACCATTATCTCTTTCGGCCATCCGGCATGACGTTCGATGCTGGGTTTGGGCTGCAAATCGGTTGGGCTCGCGCGGGACGCCTCGCTGCGGCGGTGCTCGCCGTGGTGGCAGCCGGTTTGTGGGGCGGGTGGATCATGGATCGGGTATCGGAATCGCTCCATCTGACCAGCCACTGGGCCGAATGGTTCGACGCAGATCTTGTGTGGGCGACGCCCTCCATGACGGCTGTCAGTTTGCTTGAATATGTGGTCTTTGCCCCGCTGTTCGAAGAACTCGCATTTCGTGGACTGTTGTTTGCGATCCTCCGCCGCAAGTTCCGCTTTCTGCCGGCAGCGCTGATCAGCGCCGGTATCTTCGGTGTTGCCCATGGCTATGGAGTGGTGGGATTACTGAGTGTCTGTTGGAGCGGAGTGCTCTGGGCGTGGATCTACGAAAAGACCGGAAGCCTCCTGCCTGGTATTCTCGCTCACGCGATCAACAATTTGTTGGTGTGTCTCGCCGTAATGGCGCTCCTCCGGTAATCGGACGGTGAAACTGACTTCCAACGTCGTTCTCAGCTCGCCACAATCCTCAACGTACCCAGAGGGTACGCTTCCGGTTGCGGCTCGCCTGCGGCCTAGTTGGAAAGCCAGTTTGACCGTCCGCAAAGAGAAAATGAGGGCCGGTGCCATGTCAATATTGGCAGGGGTGATACCTGCTTTCAGTTCTCTCTAGAGGGTAAGCCTCCGGTTCCCTCTCGCCTCGGGCCTCGCTGGAAGCCATTTTGACCATCCTGCGTTTCTATCCCGTTCCCTGATTCGATCAACCTAGTATACTGGGCAGTGAAACATGGGACTAATTTCCTCTGAGACAATGAGAATAACGATTTTATATTTCGGCATGACTCTCGGAATGCTGTTAACCCCCTTAGGTGCCAGAGGTGATGATAGTGTCTCGATTGCTAAGGTTCTCGCCCAGCCTGAGGCCTTTCATGCCCGCTCCGTTCTATTTTCTGGGATGGTGCGAGACCTGACCGTTCTTCCGAAAACCGATGAGGATCTCCCGCTGAATATGGACGGCAGTGGACGGCTAGGCTTACCAAATCGATGTTATTTTGTTCGGCCTGCCTACAAGTTCACCCTTGATGATGGGACCGGCACCATCATGATCTCTGTCCGGCCAGGAGGCGCCTGCGTTCCTGGGAAGCCGATCCTAGAACTTCCGCACATCATGGATGGTGATAACGTACAGGTCGATACGGTATTGACGGTATTGCAGGTCAATTCGGCTTCAGAGCTTTCACTTAAACGCACCATCGAGGCGCTTGCCACACGCATTGTCAAAACTCCCACTAAGTTCTGAGTGTGTGGCGAGCGATCCAGATACATCTGGTAGGATGGAGCCGTAGAAGAAGTATGCTCCCTGCTGGTTCAACATTTAGAAAAGATTAGGTCGAATGATATCGGCCATGACTTTGCGTAGATGGGGTTGCTGTATTCAGGTCTGGTTCATTCTGTCTGCAGCCATAGCGTCTGCGGAGATGGTTCAGATCGGGAGTATCTTAACGAGACCAGAAGCGTATCATTTGAAGACTGTGCAGCTACAAGGGGTTGCTACTCATATTCACGCGCTTCCTCCCATATTCAACAGCAAGTTTGGGGCTATGTGTTATGGGGCGTACACGTTTACACTCAGCGATGAAACAGGGAACATTGTCGTAGAAGTGCCCAGCATGTGCGGGCGTTCACAAGAAGCCGTCACGACTATTCCTGAAAATCAACAGGTTTCCGCGGAGGTCCGGATTGAAGCTCCAGGGTATTATACGGGGTCGGGTATCGCTCCACCTGGTGAATTCAAGCCCACGACTCGCGTCATAGCTCTGCGTGAGCCGATTATGCAAGGCAGATGAGACGACCTCAATATTCGATCGCTTCCGTGAGAATGAGTGGAGTAGTTGCCCGAACGTCGAATGTTATGGCCCTGCTTACAATGTCGATTGTGTCGATTCAATGAGATCGAGTGCTTCGTACAAGTCGGGATGCCGAAACTGATAGTTCAGTTCTCCTCGAAGCTTGGCGGTGCTGATTCGTTTTCCCTTTGAGAGGTTATCCTTCGCTGCTGCGCCTGTCACGCCCCATCGCTGCTGCGCTGTGACGCAGATCTCATTCCAGGTGCGTGGCGTGCCGTCGCTGATGTTGTAGGCTTTGCCCGGTGTTCCTTTCTCCAAAGCCAGCAGACAGATGGCAGCCAAATCTTCTACATGAATCAGATTCACATACTTGCGCGATGGTCCGACGCGACCGTTCTTGATCCAGTCGAGCGGATTTCGTCCCGGCCCGTAGATGCCTGCCACGCGCAGGACGATCGCGCCATGCTCCTCCCGCAAATATTCTTCCCCCTGCACGCGGGACTTGGTTAAATCGATTGGGGCCGATTCATCGATCCAGGGAGGCGGGTATTCGGTCGAATGATCGGACACCTCGTAGGCTGAGGTACTCGCTAATACGACGATGCGTCGAGTGGATGTGTCGAGCGTGCGAGCGAAGGCTTGCACCTGATCGAGCGGTGTGGCGGGAAAACACCAGATGAGATCGGCGCTTGTAGGAATGTTTTGCCAGGTCGAGGGTTGCTTCAAATCGAATTGCAAGCGTTGTTCTAATGGAATGGCTTCAAGATTGTTCGAGGGATTCCTGCTGGTGGCATGAACAGTCCGCCTCTGTGAGGTTCCCATTTCATGTAACAGGCGCCCCGTGTATCCAGATCCCAACACAACCAGCGGTGATGTCGCTCGGTTCGTCACTCGATACCCTCCGTCCGTAAGGCTGGGCCATCTTTTCACAATCACGTATAGTGGCACAACTGTTGCGTCAATAAGGAATTCGTAGGAGAATGCCTTATATGAAATCCATTGTGTCTGTGCTGTCGGTTATTGTGCTTGGGCTCGCACTCTTCAGCTGCTCAGGTGGCGGGGGCGGCGGCGGGGGCAGTTCTCAGGCGTTTGCCGTGTCGACGACCGCAGCCGATTTCGGTGTGGTCGGCAATACCTATACTTCGACCCTCGCGACGACTGGAGGGACGGCTCCATTCACCTGGACGCTGTTTGTTGGGACCTTGCCGACCGGAACACCACCCACCGACTTTGTCCTTGATCCAGCCACTGGCGTTGTGAGTGGCACTCCAAACGCAGCAGGCAACTTCACTGCAACTTTCACTGTGGCAGACAGCACCGGTAAGACCGCGACCGGTTCTGTGTTGTTTGCCATCCATCCGAGGACGGATCGCGTCTCGGTGGATGGCAACGGAACGGCAGGGAACGGGGCAAGCACTGAGCCTGCCATCAACAGCGCCAACGGCCGCTACGTTGCGTTCACCTCGTCGGCAACTCTGACGCCGACTCCAGGTGGGGCCGGCGCTCAGATTTTTTTACATGATCGTCAAACAGGTCAGCCTCTGTTGATTTCTAGAAATGATATTGGTACCGCGGGCAACGGGGCGAGCAGCCAACCCACCATCAGTGCCGATGGTCGGTACGTTGCGTTCACGTCGTCGGCTACGACTTTAGCGCCGACCCCGAATGGGAGCGGCACACAAATTTTTCTGCGTGACACACAGGCCAACACGACCATACTTGTATCGCGGGACGCATCCGGCGATGCAGGTAACGGGGCCAGTAGCCAACCTACCATCAGCGCGGACGGTCGCTATGTCGCGTTCACGTCGTCGGCTACGACTTTAGCGCCGACCCCGAATGGGAGCGGCACACAAATTTTTCTACGCGATACGCAGGCCAACACGACCATGCTTGTATCGCGGGACGCATCCGGCGATGCGGGTAACGGGGCGAGCAGCCAACCCACCATCAGTGCCGATGGTCGCTATGTCGCGTTCACCTCGTCGGCCACGACTTTAGCGCCGACCCCGAATGGGAGCGGCACACAAATTTTTCTACGCGATACGCAGGCCAACACGACCATACTTGTATCGCGGGACGCATCCGGCGATGCAGGTAACGGGGCCAGTAGCCAACCTACCATCAGTGCCGATGGTCGCTATGTCGCGTTCACCTCGTCGGCCACGACTTTAGCGCCGACCCCGAATGGGAGCGGCACACAAATTTTTCTACGCGATACGCAGAACAACACGACCATACTTGTATCGCGGGCCGCATCCGGCGATGCAGGTAACGGGGCCAGTAGCCAACCTACCATCAGCGCGGACGGTCGCTATGTCGCGTTCACGTCGTCGGCTACGACTTTAGCGCCGACCCCGAATGGGAGCGGCACACAAATTTTTCTACGCGATACGCAGAACAACACGACCATACTTGTGTCGCGGGCCGCATCCGGTGATGCAGGCAACGGGGCGAGCAGTGCAGCTTCTATTAATAGTAACGGTGGTTTCGTCGCGTTTTCGTCAGCAGCTGACTTCTCTCTAGGAGCCACCGGGCCTATTGATATTTACGTCCGAGCGATTCCCTAGCCTGTAGAGCTTCAACACCCGGCATGGTAGCATCAACGCGCTATGCCGCTTTCTCGATTCCACCCTCTCATCGCCGAATGGTTTACGTCGTCTGTTGGAACTCCAACTGATGTTCAGGCGCAGGCTTGGCCTGTTATTCAATCTGGCGCCGATGTTCTGATTGCCGCGCCGACCGGCTCCGGCAAGACGTTCGCCGCCTTTCTCTCCTGCATCGATCACCTCTTCAAACAAGCCCTGGCCCGTGAACTTGATGACCATACGCAGGTGCTCTACGTCTCGCCGCTGAAAGCGCTCAGCAACGACATACAGAAGAATCTCCAGCAACCCTTGGCTGAAATCGGTACCGCAGCCCTGTCTGCTGGGCTCTTGATGCCGGAACTCCGTGTATTGGTCCGCACCGGCGACACGCCGATGCCGGAGCGCCAGCAGATGCTCAAGCGTCCGCCTCATATTCTTGTCACGACACCGGAGTCGCTCTACAATCTCTTGACGGCGGAGAAGAGCCGGCGATTGCTACAGACGGTCCGGACCGTCATCGTCGATGAAATCCACGCTGTTGCGCCGAATAAACGCGGCGCTCATCTGGCCCTGTCGTTGGAGCGACTGGAAGCACTGACGCTCACAAAGCCCCAACGCATCGGCCTCTCTGCGACACAACGGCCGATCGAAACCGTCGCCCGATTTCTCGTTGGCAATCGTGAACCTTCAGCCTGCACCCCTTCTCCCCTCACGGTTCCCTGCACCATCATCGACATTGGCCACAAGCGCGAGATGGATTTGGCGGTGGAAGTGCCGAAGGATGAACTGAGTGCCGTGGCCACGAACGTGATTTGGACCGATGTCTACGATCGCATTGCCGAATTGGTCCGGCAGCATCGCTCGACCTTGGTCTTCGTCAATACGAGGAGGCTCGCTGAACGAGTATCGCATTCCCTGGAAGAACGGCTGCGGGACTTAGGCGCCGATGCCGTCGCAGCGCACCATGGCAGTCTTTTGCGCCAGATTCGCTTGTCGGCTGAAGAACGGCTGAAGAGCGGCAAAACGCGCGTTGTTGTCGCCACTGCCTCGCTGGAACTCGGCATCGATATCGGCGCTGTGGATCTAGTCTGTCAGATCGGTTCACCTCGCGCGGTTGCCACCTGTCTGCAGCGGGTTGGCCGGGCCGGTCACTGGATCAAGGCTATTCCCAAGGGCCGTCTCTTCGCAATGACGAGGGATGACTTGCTCGAATGCGCGGCGCTGATACGCGCGATTCGAACAGGAGTCTTGGATCGCATTGCCGTGCCGCCGGCTCCGCTCGATATTTTGGCACAGCAGATGGTCGCAGCAGCGGCGACGCAGACCTGGCAGGAAGACGAGTTGTTCGATCTTTGCCGACGAGCCGATCCCTACCGGGCCTTGGCGCGTTCGGAGTTCGATCAGGTACTGCGGATGTTGGCGGATGGAATTGCGACCAATCGCGGGCGGGGTCTGGCCTATCTGCATCATGATCGGATCAATCGCCGTATTAAAGGTCGACGTGGGGCGCGGCTTGCGGCGATCACGTCTGGCGGGGCCATCCCGGACACAGCGAACTACGCCGTGGTGGCGGAGCCTGAAGGCACGGTCGTGGGATCGGTCGATGAAGACTTTGCGGTGGAGAGTCTGGCCGGCGACATTATGTTGTTGGGCAATACGTCCTGGCGGATCAAGGGCGTGGAGATGGGCAAAGTGCGGGTGGAAGACGCCCATGGAGCGCCGCCTAACATTCCCTTCTGGCGTGGCGAAGCGCCGTCGAGGACGGCAGAGCTTTCGGCTGAGGTGGCAACATTGCGACAAGCGATTGCCGAGCGGTTGTCTTCTTCCGATCCGGCTATCAGCCATCAGCGATCAGCCATCAGCTCTTTGGACTCGTCACCCATCACCTATCACCCATCACTCATCGCGTGGCTCAAACAAGAATGTGCCTTAGATCAACGTGGCGCGGAACAAGCTGTCGCCTATATCACCGCTGGAATCGCGGTCTTGGGAACCGTGCCATCCCAACAGACCATCGTCGCAGAGCGGTTCTTCGATGAAAGCGGCGGGATGCAGCTGGTCTTGCACACGCCATTCGGGGGCCGGATCAACAGGGCCTGGGGCCTCGCCTTGCGGAAGCGATTCTGCGTGACCTTCGATTTTGAATTACAAGCGGTGGCGACCGACAACGGAATTGTGATCTCGCTTGGCGAGAAGCACAGCTTTCCGCTCGATTCGGTGTTCGGGTTTCTGCACAGCCGGACGCTTCGCGAGGTTCTGCTTCCAGCCGTGCTCCAAGCGCCGATGTTTATGACGCGTTGGCGCTGGAATGTCAGCCGTGCGTTGGTCTTGCTGCGCTTCTCCCACGGAAAAAAAGTTCCCCCGCAGATTCAACGGATGAAGGCGGAGGATCTACTGGGTTCCGTCTTTCCTGATGCGATCGCTTGTCAAGACAACATGGTTGGCGAGCGGACTCGCCAGATCCCGGATCATCCGCTCGTGAACGAGACCTTGCGGGATTGTTTCAGCGAGGCGATGGATCTCGACGGGTTGACCGCGCTCCTCAAGCAGATTGAAGCCGGAACCATCAGCTGTGTGGCGGTCGATACCCCGATGCCTTCTCCGTTCTCGCACGAGATCTTAAACGCCAACCCCTATGCGTTTCTCGACGATGCGCCTTTGGAAGAGCGGAGGGCGCGGGCGGTGGAGATGCGGCGCACGCTGCCGGCTCAGCTGGCCGGCGAGATTGGATCATTGGACCAGGCGGCGATTGAGGAAGTGCAGCGTGAATCCTGGCCCGTTGTCCGCGATCCGGATGAATTGCATGACGCGTTGCTGACATTGCTCTGGTTACCGGTCGAGGAGGCACAGGGTTGGGCGATCCACTTACCGCGCTTGATCGAGGAGGGGCGGGCGGTTGAACTCAACGTGAGGGGACTTCGGCGAGCTCAGTCGAGCAGTGAGGGGGGTGGGGATGAGGCGGAAGAGGTAAGAGGATGGGTGGCGACGGAGCATCGGGCACAGATGGAGTCGATGTTTGCATCGGGAGATGAAGCTGCCATCGATGCCGCAATACTTGGTTGGATGGAAAGCATCGGACCGACCTCGGCGATCGAACTCGCGACGCGATTGCATCTCTCGACCCAAGCGATTGACCGATCATTGGTTCGCCTCGAAGCATCCGGTCTCGTTCTCCGGGGCCGATTCAGACCTAACTCAGCACTCAGTACTCAGTACTCAGCACTGCCGGGCGCCGGAGCGTCCGAATGGTGCCATCGTCGGCTCCTGGCCCGCATTCATCGCTTGACCATCGGCAGACTGAGAAAAGAAGTCGAGCCCGTGACTGCTGCTGAGTTCATGCGATTTCTCTTTCAATGGCAACATGTCGCCACCGGGTCGCGTCTCCATGGTGAGGCCGGTCTCTTGGACATCGTCGCGCAATTGGCCGGCTTCGAAGCGGCGGCGTCGGCCTGGGAGTCGCATCTGCTACGGGCGAGGCTGGCCAAGTATGAGCCGGAGATGTTGGATCGTCTTTGCCTAAGCGGGACAGTCAGCTGGGGGAGGCTGTCTCCCCACCCACGGCTTGCGCAGACCGGCGATCTTGAACGACGTCGGATTGTCCCGACGAGCGTGGCGCCGATCAGTCTCTTTCCACGTGAAGAGGGTGAGTGGTTGATGGCGGTCTTTCACAAGGATGCCGCATCGCAAGGACCTGATCCGTTTTCTCAGTTGAGTCACGTGGCGCAAGACCTGCGGCGCACCTTGGATGAGCGAGGAGCGAGCTTCTTTGCCGACCTTGTGCGGATGACCCACCATCTTCCGACGGAAGTAGAAGAAGGACTCTGGGAACTCGTGGCTGCTGGACTGGTCACGGCTGACGGCTTCGACAATCTCCGCGCCCTTATGGACCCGCGTCGCCGTCGCGCGGAAGGGAGAGAGCGGTCTCGCAGACCGCGCCATACTGCCGGTCGTTGGTCGTTGTTGCGAAGTGTAAAGGGTGAAGTACGATCTGGCGACTTGGCGATTTCTTCAAAACATCCGGAGTTCACTACATCACCAAATCACCGAATGGCACTTGAAAAAGTCGCTCGCCAATTGTTACGTCGCTACGGTGTCGTCTTCCGTGATCTATTGGCTCGTGAGTCGCTGGTTCAGTCCTGGCGCGACCTGCTGGTGGAGTATCGTCGGATGGAGCTACAAGGCGAGATCCGTGGGGGGAGGTTTGTGAGCGGCTTTACTGGGGAGCAGTTCGCGTTGCCGGAAGCGGTCGAGTCGTTACGGGCGGCGAGAAAACGGAATGAGTCCGGCGTCGGTTCTCACGACATCAAACTCTCTGCCAGCGATCCGTTGAATCTTGCTGGGGTCATCTTGCCTGGTTCTCGCGTGCCTGCGGTGCCGTCGAACTTCGTCGTGTTTCGTGATGGGGTAGTGGTGCGAACAGTTCTAGGCCGGGAGGCGGCTGGCAGATCGGACGCGCAGATCGAGTCGAGTGAATATGTTAGGCGGGGATAGCCAGCAAGGGGCAGCGCGCGCCACGGACCACCTGTTCGGTGGTGCTTCCGCGAAGCAGGTCGAAGAGGCTGGTATGTCCTTCAGTTGTCATCACGATCAGGTCCACATCGAAATCCGCGCCTGCGGCTAAGATCCATTCGACCGGATCGCCCTTGGCGACGAGCGTGTTCCATGTCCAGCCGGGGCGCTCGGGATGAGTACATTTCGGGGGAGTGGCTTCCTTCCCAAGGTGCACCAGCTCAAATAAGACTTTTTCGCTGCCCAGCGTGCTCGCCAGGTCCGCGGCCAGATCGATGGCCGATTGTGGATGCGGCTTATGGGCGAGCGGAATCAACACCCTGGTCAGATTTATGCGGCCCGTCTCCGCTGAGACAAACCCCTCAACCCCGGCCGGGACAAAGAGTGTCCTGGCATGGGTGCCTCGCGCTAAGGGCTCGGCGACAGGGTGGTGCGTGAGCCGGGCGAGGCCTTCGCGTTGATGCGTAGACAGTACGAGTAGCTCTGTGGGGTGCGCAGCCAGTTGTTTGAGGATTGCGCCCTTGGTATCGCCTGCGACGACGCGGACACGTTTGATCTGAAGGCCCATTTTCACGACATCGTCCTTCGAGCTGCCTTCCGGCAAGACTCCCCAGCGAGCCAGGAGCGGCCGGATGCGAGGGAAATCTTCGAAGTCTTTGCGCTCGATCGTCGGATCGACGTGCATCATCGTCAGCTCTCCCTGCACGAGGCAGGTGAGCTTTACGGCATGGGCGAATGCCGCCCGATCCGCGTCGGAAAAATCGGTGGGATGAAAAATCCGGCGAAATGGGAGCATCGGCCTGTCGATCTCCTGGCAGCTATTACCGAGCCAGCATCCGCAACTGTTGGAGCCGCGTGTCATGGTCGGACGCGAGGAGCGTCTCGAATGACCTCTGGGCCTTCGTCTGAAAGGAGGCTTGCTGGTCATTCGTCAGTCCCAAGAGCGTACCGAGCGAGGTGAGATATTCCCCCTGCCCACGCGCCAGGTCCTGTTCCACGTTCGTTTGGTTCAAGGCTGCAAAGGCGGCGAGCTTGTGTTCTGGATACAAGAGGCCCTCTTCAGTGAACCAAGTACGGCCAGAGGTCGTGCCTGTGACATTGGAGGTGGTATCCGTAGTCTGTTTGACGGTGGACTTGAGTGTGCAGCCTGACGCCAACAAGATGAGCACTGGCAATATGGTCCAAACAGCGGCCGGTTTCATGCCTATACCTCCTCGGTGTGGAAGGGAACGGCCCCTTCATCGTTGATGGCTTCACTATAACATATGTGCGCTAAAGTTCAGCCAGATCGGTGCCGATAGAGGGCCACGTAGCACGTTGTACCGAGCCTGTTGATCGAGGAGACACTTCATGCCTATCCAATCACTGACCCAAGCCGATCCCACGCAGTTCTTTAACCTGCCCTCTGCCAATGGCTCCGCAAATGGCACGGGTTTTCAGCGACTGGATACCAAAGTCAGCGGGATCGCAGTTTCCAACGACTTCTCCGGTCGTGTGAGCGTGACGACGGCCGAAGGCGATAGAATCACACTCTCTGCGAATCTTGAATCCGATTTCCGGGCGGTGAACTACAAATCCCATGTTGAACGCGATGGTACGACAGTAGATCTCGAAGCAAGATATGCCGAGTATTCCCTCAAACGAGAATTTGGTGTGACGATCGAAGGCGATCTGAACGAAGAAGAGGTCAAGGATTTGGCGAAGCTGTTCAGAAAAGTCGCCAATATCTTTCAAAAGTACGTAAACGGGCAGGACGATGCGGCCTTGGCCAAGACCGCAAAACTGGCCGAGCGGTTTGGAACATTGTCGTCTCTCTCGGGTCTGGACCTCAGTGTGGATGTGGAGCGATCGGTCACGATCTTCGCCGCTCAGGTGGCCTCTGAGGTGACCGGTCGTCCCGTGTTGCCGGCCGGCCAACAGCCACAGACCTCTGCCCCGACGGTTCAAACGGCTACCCCGGGTGGGGCGCTTTCGGCGGCTGCGGCGACCCCGCAACCGTCCACCGGTACCACGGCGCCCACCCCGCCATCGACCGCGACAGCGGCTACGGGTTCAAGCGATGTCCCGCGCCTCAGTGTTCCTACCCAAGAAACGCAACAACCCCGATCCTTCGTGCAGCAGGTATTGGACACCTTCAAGGAGACCAATCTGGAGTCTCGCAAGGTCCAGAAGTATCTGCCGAACTTCTTTGAAAAGCTCCGCGAGGATCTGAGAAAGGAGTTGCGAGGCGAACGGGAGCACAACCACGACCAGCCTGCGAATCAGACCCAGGCGCCATCGACGGCAAGCGCCGGTGTCGCCTTTGCGTATCAGTCACTGAGTCTTACGTCGATATCTCTGTCGCTCCGAAGTTAGCAGGCTTCGGAGAAAAATAATTACGGATGTCAGAACTTCAATGGCCTGCATGGTTAGCAAAGCAGAAGAGCGTTTTTGCAGGGTGCTCAAAAAGGCTGTCCAGCAAGGCCGCAGCGAGTGAAGACCGGAGACGTACCCTCTGTGGTACGTTGAGGATCTGAACGATGCGAGAACGCCGCTGGCGGACTTTTTCAGCACCCTGTTAGGTCAACAGCGTCAGCCGCCTGGCTGGCGTCGAGCGCCGAGAAGGGCGAGGCGTGGGTATCCCACGCCTCGCCCTTCTCCTTTCTACCTAGTTTACCCACAATTGCTGATACCACTTCTTGTTGTCGCTGGTCGGCAAGGCGGCGATGTCCATCGATTTCCTGATCTCGCCGATGTTCCAGCCGGTCAAGGTCGCCAGCGTCTGGGCTTCCCGCTCGTAACGCTCGTGCAGCTGTTGGCGATAGGCTGTGGCAGCCGGGCATTCATCCGTTCCCGTCCAGGGGTGGCGGAGAATGTAACGAGCTTGGAAATTGGATCGATCCGACGTTTCCTGGAACATCAGGTCTTCGGGGAAGTGCGCCGCGTCGTAGCGGACGTGCAAACGAGTCAAAAATACGTTCTGGGCCTGTGGCTGCGGCATGAAACTTTTGCCGCGCGGCATCACAGTCTGATTGTCCTGCCAAAAGACACCCAGCCCACGCATCTCCTCGGCTGACAGCGGATTGGCCGCGCAGGGATCGCACCAGTTCATGTCCCAGGCATATTCCATAAACACGCCGCGCTCGCTCTCGCGCTTCACTTGTTGGGTGAAGAGATCGCGATAGAAGTCGCCGAACTTGTCCTTCACGTAGAGCGGAATTTCCTGCGCCTCAGGCAACCGCACGGTCCGATAGTTTGTTGTCTCGACGCGGCCCTGCTTGGTGAGGAAATAGATGAACAGTTCCTGCGCGCCGTCGGCATTGACCGTGCCGAGCCGGATCGGCAGCATGAACTTCGGCGACTCGAATGCGATCTGCAACGGGCGCAGATGCGTGAAGCCCAGCTTGGTCTGCTCCGCCAGGTTCACCTTCGCCACAAAGAACTTCATATTCTGTTTCAGGTAGCTGTGCAGGACAGCCGAGGCGCCGTTCGGAATCTTGTATCCATTCTCACTCAACCAGGTTTGAGACCGTGACTTTCTTTGGCGGAAAGAATCAGAATGTCGTACTCGCCGACCGTGTATTGCGCCTCGACCGTTACGCCTAAGGCACGTTCGCGCTCCGGTCTCGCCGACGCAGCCTGAGGCATGCTCTTCAACGCGTCCATCGATCGCCGTTCGTAGAGCATCACGTGACAGGGGTTTTCGTCGAAGTATTCCACCAGCCTTGGGGCCGAATAATCGGCCAAGTGTTTCAGTACCGCAGGATCGCCGATGTGGATCTGCTCCTTCTCCAACACCGTCGGCACCGGCACGACCATCGCGAATTCTTTCACGTCGCCCTTGAAATCGTTCGCCATGGTGATGACGGTTTTGTTGTCGTGACGGGCGATGGCGACCTCAGAAGCCTTGTTGAAGAGTTTTGTATCGGCCTTCCCGACGTAGAAGCCGCAAAAGGCTGAGGCATCGCTGTTCCAAATGAACAGGCCGATCAAGAATGTGAATGTCGGAATCAATAGACGTCTCATCAGAACCTCCTTTGTTGGTGAGGGGACAGTGATAGGGGAGCGAGCACGGGGCTCACGACAGAATCAGGCGGGCGACCGGTCGAAGGCTTGGACCAGTCGTACCGAGATCCTGGAAGCACATAGTCGAGGAACGGCACCAGCGCGGCGCAGGCAATCAGTCCCCAGAGTGGCCCATTGGGGCGGAAGAAACCGAATTGCACGTAGAGGGCTGCGAGCGTGACCATCAGCGCAAAGATGATTCGGCCCGCTCTGGAATCCGGCGTGGTTTTCGGGTCCGAGATCATGAAGAAGGAGAAGATGAGCAATGCGCCGCTCTCGATTTGATGGAGTGGGATTGTCAGTGGATCGCCAAGCCAAACGGCTCTTGTGAACAGGAGCCCGACGTAGAAGGCCAGAAAGGCCAGCGTCACATCAGCCCGCGCCGCGCGGGTGACGACCAGGCTGCCGAGGCAGGCGATGAGAAAGCCGAACCAGGCGACCTGCCCCCATTGTCCTGGCGAGATCCAGCCAAGCCCGCCTGCGAGCATGACGACTAGTGCGAAGTTGGTCGGGTTGAAGAGATGCTTGTCCCTCCAGCGGATGACGAGCTTACCGGCAATCGCAATGAATGCAGCGAGTGCGGCGACGGCAAGATGATCGGTACGAAGCAGGAGGCAGAGGGAGAGGGCGGAAATGAGCGGGCTCTTGGGATCAAAAGAGGGAAGGTTATAGAAGCGCGTCCCGGCATATTGGATCAGGAGGGCAACCCCAAGGGTGATGGTGATTTGTAGGATGGAGACATCGAAGTGTAGCCAGAGGAGTCCGTACAACAGGAGAATGCTGAGACTGGCGATTTGGTAGAGGCGGGGATCGCGCCAGCCGGCTCGATTGTTCTGTTGTCCCGTGCCTTTGTCGTGCTCCATGTGTTCCTCCCTTCACAGGAGGATATGGGGCGGGAGGCAGAATCCTTTCACTGGTGGACGCGCCTTGTAGGTATTCATGAATAGTCCGGGTTAGATTCATCCGATTGACATTTCTCAGGCTTGTCGTTAGGTTCCGGTCTATAGAGTGAATGGTCGCTACGAGGAGGGTGGGTTCATGCAGATCCAGGTTCATACAGACAACAACATCACGGGACGTGAAGATGTCGTGCGCCTCGTCCAGTCCACTGTAGAGGGGGCTGTAGGCCGGTTTGGCGACCGGATTACCCGAGTGGAGGCTCACCTGAGTGACACAAACAGTCATAAGCTGAAGGGTGACGACAAACGGTGTTTGCTCGAAGCGAGACTGGCCGGTCTCCAGCCTTTCGCGGTGAGCCATGAGGCAGCGACCATCGAGATCGCCGTAACCGAAGCCGCGGACAAACTTCAGAGAGCGATCGAAAGCAAAATCGGACGACTCCAGGGTCGATAACGTTGTGCAGGCGAGGGTTGTGGCGGCTCTGACTGTGGAAGCTTTTGAGTTGGCACAACAATCATAGTGGAATTCATTGTCCTACTTTGCGTACTATGGCGGTCGGTATCTGCAGGGGTGAGCGCCTAATATTTGGAGGACGTACACAATGACTACACGTTTTGTCATACCTGTCACCGCTGCGCTAGCGTGCACCTTTCTTCTTGCAGCATGCGATTCCAAAAAGCCTCCTACTGCGGCTTGTGTCGAGGCTGCCCGTCTCTATGCCGAAGCACTCGACACGGACCAGCGCGCTCCTGAGGGTGAGAAAGCCTCTGAGATAAAGATTCGAAAGGACGCTCTTGCCGCGTTAGAGGATCGGAAGATCAACGCCTGTGGGGAGTAAATAGAGAGTGCTGTGAGCGAGATGTGCGTGACAGCGAGACTCGCGAAGATGAAACTTCCTGCCAGTCACGCTTTTCTCACTCATCGTACAAGTCCCGCGTGAAGGGGAGGCATGTCATGGTCAAGGTCGCATTGTTCGTTCGACTGGAAGCAAAGCCTGGGAAAGAAAAAGAGGTCGAGAGTTTCCTCATGTCCGGTCTTCCAATTGTGCAGGCAGAACCGGCCACGACGGCCTGGTTTGGGCTCCGTTTGGGGCCTTCCACGTTCGGTATCTTCGATGCTTTCCCGGATGAGGGAGGCCGACAGGCCCATTTGACAGGCCGGGTTGCAGCAGCGCTGATGGCAAAGGCCGGTGAATTGCTTGCCACTCCCCCGTCCATCGAAAAAGTTGATGTCCTTGCAGCAAAGCTACCAGGCTAACTTACCCCAACGAGAGAGGGTCGACGCCATAGCAGGTATTCACGAATGGTTCCGGTTGAGATCCTGCAAGTGCGGCTACTTGTCGAGGGGTATCTCAACAATGATCTGAACGGTTGCGGATGAATCTTGGTTGACGATGTACGTGGCGTGTTCTTGTGAGCCGTCTGTCCCGCTAGGCGCGATACGTTCTTGGAGTTGATTGGAAGAGAGCCGGTCGTACATAGCGGCTTCTTGTTTCATGGTTGGTTCGTGCGGGACTTGAGAAAGTCGAGCTGTGAAGATGATAGGTCCGCTTTCCATCGGCAGAGGAATGTGTTGCCGTCGGCCAGCGGTCATTTTCAGGGAGGCTTGACCGGCTTCTTTCCCAGGCCAGAGCAGTTGCGGCGTCGATGAGCCAACCGTTTTCCAGACTTGCAGATAGGCGTCCTGATTGGCTTCCACGGTGAGGAATACCGGCTTTGTACTCTTTGAGGCCGCCTCCATCTCCATCTCTCGCTCCTGTCCGTCTGTCCCACGAACCACAAAACTATAGCGGAGTCCTAGCGGTTTGAGCTGGCCAGCTGTCCCCGCTGCTCTTCCTAATTGTGAAAGCCCTTCCAGCGGTCGCTCAGGCCGGTTCGCTTGCGGCGCCGACTTGGCGAGAGGCTTCATGGCCTGTTCTTGCTCTGTGGCCATCATGCCTGTATCGGCTCGACCGGATTCTCCTCCATAGAACAACGCGCGAGCGCTGAGCGCCGGCGTGGCGATGGCAGCAATTCGTCCACCTGCTGGTGGCTGTAGCTGTTTAAGTTCCGGCACGGTGGCTGGTGGCGTAGAGCTTGCCGCGAGTTTCTGATCCGCCGACAGTATCACCTCTTCCTCGGACTTACTGAGCGCACCCACCGGCGCTTCGGTGTGCCTTCGAACTTCGTCTTGTTCACGTCGCTGTTTCATGCTGTCTGGGGCAACATCGTAGACTTGTTCTTTCTTCGATGGGGGCGGCGCGGACCGTGCTCGCTCGTCCGGTTTGTCGATCAATGTATCTTTTTTCTCGAAGGCGATTGCTGGAGCATGGCTCTCTTTTGCCTTTGCCCGCGGTTCAACGGCTTGAGGCGTCGCTGGTTTTCCATCTTCGGTTGCGACCGATGGCGCCGCCTGTTTCAGACTGTCCTGATAGATTCTGACCCCCAGCACCAATGCCAAGGCGGCGGCAGAAAGTCCTCCGGCCAAGGCCAGGCCAGTTGGACGGCGGAACCAATCCAGCCATGACAGAGAATCGCCGGCGCCTGCGGCGCGCTTCTGCTCCAACGAAGCGAGAAGTCTGAGGCGCACGGCTGGATCGGCCAACAATTCTTTCAACGCCTGTTCGTTAGCGAGCGCATTGAACAGCTGTTGATCGTTGAGCGCGGAGGTATAGAGCGCCTGCTTCTCCTCAGGCGTCAGCGTATCCGCTGCAAACCCACCCAGCAGTTTTTCAAGGTCGTGTTCAGACATATCAGACGTTAATCGTGAATCGTTAAACGTGAAACGTAAGGCGTTAGTCTGCGCCCGTAACTCAACACTCAAAACTAAACATTAACAACTAACTATTCCCAACTGCCGCCCATGAGTCCTAGAAGCTGTTTCCGACAGCGCAGATCCCATGTGTAGATCGTATTGATCGAGGCTTGCCCCATCAACTTCTGAATTTCCGGGAAGCTGTTTCCTTCCAGCTTCCACTTGAAGAGTTCGCGGCAGCGTTCGCCAAGTTGAGCGATGGCGGCGAGCAGCCGATCCACACGCTGTTTCTGGTCGAGCTGCGTTGCCGGGTCGTCGTCGGGATCGGCGAGCGGAAGGTCATCCACCGATTCTTGCTTATACTCGCCTCGCCTGAGCGACTTGCGATGGGCGTCCAGCATTTTGAATCGCAGGATTTGAAAGGCGAGGGGAACCAGCTCGGTCAGCTCTGTCACGCGCGCATACTTCTCATGGAGGACCACCAGCACCTCTTGCGTCAAATCCTCCGCCTGTGCCTTCGATACTCGTAATGTCGCGAAGGCGAGAATCCTTTCTCGAATGCTGATAAGTATCTCGTCTCGATTCATCGATAGCGCGCTAGTGTTTCGTGTTGGCCGCTGAATGAGCGAGCACATCTCCAAGCGAGCGGAAGCTGAGATTCAGTCCATGACAGACCTCGACTTGCCGATCGAAGCGGTTTTTTGTCCGAATCATTTTTCGCAATGTGCTGAACGCCACACGGCCCCAGGCGGCGATGTGGAACACAGACAGGGGATAGTCGGTGCCGAAGAGCAGCCGCTCTTGGATTTCAGGATACCGGCGGAGGTGTAAGAGCATTCGGAGCCGGTTCGGCAGTGTGAGGGCGGAGATATCGGCGTAGAAGTTTGGATAGCGCTTTACGAAGTCGCGCAATGTCGGGAGAAACTTTTCAAAGAGGATGAGTCCGTAACTGCAAGCATGGGCAGCGATCACGGTGGCGCCTTCGTCGAGCGCCACTCTGAGCCGTTCTGGGTCACCGACCGATTGATCTTTTCCGATCAAGCTGAATTCGTAGCCCACATGGCTGAGGAACGGCAGCTTCCGTTCTGCCAGCGCGCGATAGAAGGCTTTGTAGTGCGGGTCAGCCGGATTGAATTGCTGTGCGTTGGGCAGCACTTTGACGAGCGTGGCTCCGGCGTCTGCGCAGCGGTGCACTTCTTCGACTGCGTCTCGTCGCTGAGGATTGATCGAGACGCCGGCCAGCAGTTCATTGGGGTAGGCTTGCGCGGTCTTGAGCACGTAATCGTTGCTGATTAGGAAATCCGTGTGGGCCTGATTGAGCCTCCCGTTCTGATCGTACACCCCATCCATGCCGAGCAGTACGGCCTTCTGCACATAGCGGGAGGTGCGCAATTCTCCGAGCAGGTCGTCGAGATATTTCTGGTTGGCCTCGCGTGGCTTGTCCGGAGGGAGTTGGTGCTTCCATAGCAAAAAACGAAACAGCGGGCTCTTGAGCATCTTCGGGGAGATGTAGCAGCCGTTGTCGCCGTCCGGCAGCGCAGCCAGATGCACATGGCAGTCGATGAGGGTTTTGCCTGTCATTGGCAAATTACCATTTGGGCAATCAGCTCCCAGATTTCCAGCAACTCAGCACCTAGCACTCAGGACTCAGCACTTCCTCGAAGTCGTTCCATTGCAATTCGTTTGAGCCCGCGCAAGTCCATCTTGCCGGTTCCCAGTAACGGAAGGGCTTCGACTTTGACGAAGTTGGCGCGGGACGGAATGAAGAGGTTAGGGAGTCCATCGGCGGCGAGTCGATCGAGGATCTCGGGAATACGGGTTTCATCGAGCGTGTGGAGCACCGCCAGGCGTTCGCCTTTTTTCTCGTCCGGAATGCCTGTGACAGCGAAGACTTGCGTGTCGGCGCCCGCGGCCTCCTGCAAGGCCTCTTCTACTCGGCCATGCGGGACCATCTCACCGCCGATCTTGGAGAAGCGCGAGAGCCGGTCGGTGATCGTGACGAAGCCGTCTTCATCCAACAGGGCGATGTCGCCCGTCATGTACCAGCCATCGCGCACAACGTTGGCCGTCAGATCCTCACGGCCCAAATACCCCTTCATGACGTTGGGACCCTTGACCAGCAACATCCCAGGTGTGTTGGGGGGCAATGGGGCAAAGCTGTCGGGATCGACAATTTTCACAGACACGCCTGGCAGCGGTTGACCAACAGTGCCACGCCGTGAGGCCGGTTGGAAGTATCCGGCAGCTCGGAAGTCCGGACAGTTGACGGCGATGACAGGGGCGCATTCGGTGACACCGTAGCCTTCGATCGGTCTGATGCCGAACCGATCTTCAAAGGCTTGCGCGAGCCTGGGCTGAAGCTTCTCGGCGCCGGTCAAGACCACGCGCAACGAGCTGAATTGTTCCGGAGTACAACGGCGCAGATACAGCTGGAGAAATGTCGGCGTGGTCACGAGGAACGTGATGCGGTATCGTCGCACGAGGTCGCCGATGGCGGTGACATCGAGCGGGGAGGGATGAAAGACCAGGCCCACGTTTTTGAACATGGCCAGCCAGAAGACGAGATAGCCGAACGAATGGAAAAATGGAAGGATGCCAAGCACTCGTTCGTCCCGGTAGAGATGGAGAACCTGGTTGGCCCCCTGCGCATTGGCGTCGATGTTGAAGTGAGAGAGCATCACGCCTTTTGGTTCACCGGTGCTGCCGCTGCTGAAGATGATGGTGGCCAGGTCGTCCATTGTTAGCTGGCGGTCCTGTCCGCAGGTCCTTTCGATCAGGCGAGCAGGGGCGCAGAGGGCGAGGAGGGTCGCGGCGAGCTTCTGGCCTGTGCCGATGGTGCGGGCCACGTCCTCCAACCACACGATCGACGGTCCGTCCGGCAACTCCAACTTGGCCTTCTCGACGAAGACTCGGCTGGTGACGATCGTGCGAAGGCCTGCGAGTCGCACGGCCGCTTCAAGACCGGACTTGCCGACCGTGTAGTTCAGATTCACGCTGGTTTTCCCGCAGAGTGGCGCAGCCACGTTGACCAAGGCGCCGGCGACGGTCGGTGGGAGCAGAATGCCGACGTGACGTTGGTTTTCCCAATATGGCCGAAGCACTCTGGCGAGTACGATGGACCCGATCAGGGCTTGGAGCGACGTCACACGTGGGCGGTTCTGGTCTGCCATGGCGAAGCGGAAGGGATGCAGCCTCATGGCATGGATGAATTCACGGTGCAGCGGGCAGCGAGAGGATTTGCGCAGCCGCCAGGCCTCCTCCCCGAGTGTGCAGACCGCGTCGCGGAGTGTGTGCGCCGGCGTATCCGCCGGCAGCGGCGCGCCGAAGGATACGGTCAATGGATAGGGAATCCGCTCAGGCCACTTCTTGAGGAACTTGCCGCCTTCAAAGCTGAAGATGCTGCCCCACACACGATCCAAGTGCACGGGAATGATCGGTACCTGTCGTCCCTTCACAATCCGTTCAAAGCCGCGGCGGAACGGCAGCAGTGTGCCGGTGCGGGTGATCTGTCCTTCAGGGAAGATGCAGACGATCTCTCCATCGTCGAGCGCCTGCCCTGCGCTGCGCAGCGCCCGAAGGATCATGCGGGTATCGCCTTCGGACGTAATCGGAATGACCTTCATGGCGGTCATCAGCCATGCGAACATCGGGTGTGTGGCATAAGCGGCATCCACCACGAACCGTATGGGCCGATCGACGCTGGCCATGAGGATGAAGCCATCGACGAACGACATATGGTTGGGGACGAGCAGTGCCCCGCCGGATTGAGGAACATGCTGCTGGCCGACGATGCGAAGGCGATAAAGCGTGTTCGTCAAGATGACGAGCACGAGCCGTAGAAATACATCGGGCATCAGCCGGAGAGCCCATAACGTGCCGACTATGGTCACGCCGGCAGTGACGAGAAAAATGCTGCTTGTCGAGAACCCGATATTGGCGAGCGATCCGCCGGCGAGCGAGCCCAATAGAATGCCTGTGAAGACACAGGTGTTGGAAAACGAAATGACGGCGCCGCGCCGATCGGGCGGCGACCTCCATTGGAGAATGGCATTCAAGGGCACGAAGATGAAGGAGCAACAGATTCCGAGGAGTCCCAGTATCAGGAATGTTCCGAACAGTGGCGGGGTGAGTCCGCCGAGCAAGGATAGTGCGATGGAGGCGCCGACGGCTCCCAATGGGACTAATCCGTACTCAATCCGGTTTTGAGACAGTCGACCGACCAGTATGGCACCGACACCGATACCGACGGACAACAGCGTGAGCGGGAGCCCCGACATCGCATCCGAGAGATGCAGGACGGCTTTGGCATAGACGAGGATGTTTTGGGCGAAGAGGCTTGCGATCGTCCAGAAAAATATTTCTCCTGGGATGGCAAGACGCAGCAGACGTTCTGTCTGAATGGCCGACCAGGCGACGCGGATCGTCGAGCCTACGCCGCCGGACGTGCGCGCCGGCGAGACCTGGGGAACGGCAAAGGCTGCAACCAAACCGATCACCGACAAGGCAGCTAGGACGAGGGGCGCTATCCAGACCTGGTCGCCGGCGCTCTGCAAGAGAAAGCCTCCAGCTGCTGTGCCGGTCAGGATGGCCGCAAATGTCCACATCTCCAACAGGCCGTTCCCGGAGGCGAGACGTTCGTGTGGAATCAACTCAGGGAGTATGCCGTATTTCGACGGGCCGAAGAGCGCGCTGTGGGCGCCCATCCCGCAGAGGACGATCAATGGCAGAATACCGCCGGTGGGATTGAGCCAAAGCGCAATAGTGCCGGCGCTCATGAGCAGTACTTCGACGACTTTGATCGAGATGATGACCGTGCGTTTACTCAGGCGATCGGCCAAGGTGCCGCCGACCAACGACAGCAATACGAGCGGCAAGGTGAAGATGATGAAGGTCAGTGCGGTTTGCGTCTGCGCCGCAGCTTCCAGTTCAGGGCCTTGGGCCATCCCTGCGGTGGCTTGCCGGATGGCCAGCAAGGCCACCATCAGCTTCCACGCATTGTCGTTGAACGCGCCGAAGAATTGTGCGATGAGGAGGCCGCGAAGAGGATGCGATGTTGTATTAGCCATGAAGAACGGTAGCCGTCGATATCATTCTGTTCTTAATATGCTGAAATGTTATCGAAAGATCAAAGGAAACGAAGATGATGTCTAGTTGACAACCGATGGAAGATTGATAGCCTGAGGGTGCATAGGACATCTGTCCATGTCGATGATGGAGAAACAGACTGAGGAACGGCCATGATCTCTCGAAGACAATTCCTGAAACTGGCAGGTGCAGCGGCCATCATGCCCTGGGGTTGCGCTCAGTTGGGGATGCGGCCTTCCGGCATCCTTCTCAACGATGTGCATTCCGGACTGAATCCAACGACGGTTCGCGAAGTGATTCCCGTGCGATCGTCTGAGGACATCCAGCGTGTCATTGAGCGCGCGGCTCTGGACCGGACGGCTATTTCCGTGGCCGGTGGTCGCCATGCGATGGGTGGGCAGCAGTTTGGGACAGACACGCTGCACCTCGACATGCAATCGTTCAATCGAATGTTGAATTTCGATTCTGGCTCCGGCTTGGTCGAGGTCGAAGCCGGCATGCAATGGCCTGAGTTGATCCAGGCTTCTCTGACCATGCAGGAAGGCGCAGCCAAGCAATGGGGCATTGTCCAGAAACAAACCGGCGCGGATCGGTTGAGCATCGGTGGCGGCTTGTCGGCCAACATCCACGGGCGAGGGCTGAGGCTCAAGCCCTTCGTCGGTGATATCGAATCGTTCACGCTCATCTCAGCGGATGGACAGATCATGAGGTGCAGCCGGTCGCAGCATTCCGATCTGTTCAGGTTGGCGGTCGGCGGGTATGGTCTCTTCGGCGTCGTGTCGTCGGTCACGCTCCGGCTCAGCCAGCGGCAGAAGCTTCAGCGTGTGGTCGAGCTGGTCCGAATCGACGATGTGATGCAGCGGTTCGAGCGGCGGATCGCAGAAGGGTTTCTCTATGGGGATTGTCAGTTTGCCCTCGATCCAGCATCTGAAGACTTCCTCAGTCGAGGTATTTTTTCTTGCTATAAGCCGGTCGATCCAGCCATGCCGATTCCTGCCCGCCAGCGGGAAATCTCCGAAGAGCAATGGTTGCGCCTGCTCTATTTGGCTCATGCCGATAAGACGAAGGCGTTCGAGGTCTACTCTAGCGAATATCTGACGACGAATGGCCAGATCTACTGGTCCGATACACATCAAGCGAGCTATTACCCCGAAGGCTATCACCGATCGCTCGACAGCAAAATGAAGGCTGGAACTTCTGGGTCGGAAATGATTTCAGAACTCTATGTGCCTCGGCGTGAATTAGCATCGTTCTTTGCAGACATGCGGGAGGATTTCCGGAAGCACAACGTCGAAGCGATTTATGGCACGATCCGCCTGATCGAACGGGACGACGAATCGTTTCTTGCCTGGGCAAAGGAGCCATGGGCCTGCACCGTCTTGAATCTTCACGTATCTCACACACCTGACGGTATTGAGCGGGCAGCGGCATCGTTCCGCCGTTTGATCGATCTGGCGAGGAAGCGGGGTGGCAGTTATTTCTTGACCTATCACAAATGGGCGACTCGCTCGCAAGTCGAGGCCTGCTATCCGCAGTTTTCCGAGTTCCTCCGGTTGAAGCGGCGATACGATCCTCAAGAACGATTCCAAAGCGACTGGTACCGGCACTACAGAGCTATGTTTTCCGATCGCCTATGATCAATCCATCACGCCGATTGGTTTGGTTGTTGTGGATGCTCCTGTTCGCCTTCTGCTGCCGCGTGCTTGGCCAGGCCTTGGTCGCTTTTCTTCATGTCACGTGGCTTCCACCGATGGAAGAGTGGTATTCCGGCCTGATGCCCTACCCTCTGTTGCTTCCGACACAGCTGCTCATCATCGCGGTTTACACGAAGGTCTGTTGGGATTTCACGCGAGGGGATGGCTTCTTCGTGCAGGTGAGGCCCATGTTCTGCCGAGGGGTGCTCTGGTTCGGCTACGTCTATCTGGCCGCAATGGTCCTCCGCTATATCATCCATATGAGTCTCAATCCAGAAGCCCGCTGGGTCGGTGGCACGATCCCAATTTTCTTCCATTGGGTTCTGGCGAGTTTCATCATTGTTTTCGGGCGATATCATAGGGACAGACTCACTCACCCGCCGCAGCCATTATAAAATTAGTCCATGTCTTTTTCCGAACCAACCACGATGGCGACAGATTATGTGCTTGTCGTGTTGTGTGGCTACTTCGCATGGCGACTATGGAGGGTAGGGAAGAAGACTGCGCAGGCGAGTGTGTGCTCTTGGGCTGCGGGGTTTGTGTGTTTCGGACTGGCTTCGCTTGCCGGAGGGACGGTTCATGGTTTCGCGACGATTTTCAACGAAGCGATCCTTCAGTCATTGTGGAAGGGTACAACCTACGCCGTTGGGTTAGCGAGTTTTTTTCTACTAATAGGCACGCTCAACGCCTGTATTGCGGGGCCTACGCGTCGGCTCGTCATGCCGATTCCCTATGTTCAACTGATTGTCTTTGCGCTCTGGATGGCGACCCACGATGACTTTCACGTTGTCATCTATAACTACACCCTTACCAATCTGGCCATACTGGCGTTGCAGTGTTATGTCGGCGTGACCTATCGAGCCGTGAGTGCCCCATGGTTGGCAGGAGGGGTGCTGGTCAGTTTCGTGGCAGCAGCCGTTCAAGTCAGCGGAGTTGCGATCCACCAGCAGTTCAACCACAACGATCTCTATCACGTGATCCAGATGGGCGGGATGTACCTCTTCTATCGGGGCGCGCTGCTCCTCACAGATCGATAATCTTCTTGCCCGTTTCTCCTTAACCCACCGTATTACCTTGTTGAGTGTTGCCCTTCGACTCCGCTCATGACAGGCGTGTTGAGTATTGAGTTCCGGAACGAATGACGACCCTGCGCTGAAAGCGCCGGAAGTGTTGATCACATTCTGCTCCAGCGGTAAGGTACCAGAAGAAAGACCGAAGGAGGGACTATGCTCACTCGTTTGTTGCTCGTACTGATCCTGGTTGCTGTTCTGCCGGGCACTGGTTGGGCGGTCGAGGAAGAGGTGGGTGTCTATTTTAACCCTGTCGAACCCATCTCCGAAATGCCACAAGGCATTGCGCGATGGAAGCGAGAATTCCTTCAGCTGGAGGACCTCAAGATCGGCGATGGTCCCCTCGCCGCTCTGGGTCGTAAGATCTCCGCTGACATTGAGGTCCGTTACGCCGATGGCACCCTCATCTACCACGGCCCCGCCATCTCCTACGCTGGTCTGAAAGGTGCCACGTTCATTCACAGTGATGTGCATGAGCGTGGCATGATGTCCCTGCAGCAGGAGGGAATCTTCTTGGGATTGAACGGGATGGCTGTGGGCGGGAAACGACGGATGACTATCGCGCCCAACCTGGTCTGCTACTCGGAAGCGGTGGGCGAATCCACTGCCAAGGGCGCCAACCCCAGACACACCTGTCATCTGGTTGTAGGAGAGAGCGAGATCTTTGTAGATGTCCGCAAAGAGACCCTGATCGTCGAGGCCACGCTCACGGCCTCCTGCATTCCCAGCCGTGCCGGCATCCCACGAGTCTTCACCTGGGAAACCTGCCGTGACTCCGATAGGCCCCGCCGCGAGCCCAGCGATCCTATCTGGCGTGCCTACTAATTGCACCCAACCCAAGCGGGCTGCTTCGGTCAGAGTGAGAAAGATAGGGTCACCTCAAGCTGACTCCATCTTCGTCCTGCAATGATCTCTATCATGTGATCCAGATGGGCGGGATGTATCTCTTCTATCGAGGCGCGCTGCTCCTCACGGATCGATGACCTTTTTGCTTGCCTCTCCTTCGAACACCGGCAGTCCTTCCATCTCCATAATTCGCAGCGCATTGGTGGTCGGGCAGGGGCCTGGTCTGAGCGTGTAGTCGAATTGGAGCGCGCCTGATGCCACTGTTTCTTGAAAGTGGGCGTTCCGTAATCTTGGCACGGTCTTGTCGAGGTCGGTCAATTCCAGGTCATGAGTGGTGACCAAGCCGAACCCGTTGCCTTGCGAGAGAGCGGTAATGTAGGCGCGGCTTCCGATCAACCGTTCGCGATTGTTGGTGCCCTTGAATATCTCGTCGATCAGGAAGAGGACCGGCGGGCTGGATCGATCTGCTGTCGCGTCGAGCAGGCTCTTGAGACGTTTCACCTCGGCATAGAAAAAAGACAGCCCTGCCTCGAGCGAGTCATCCACGCGAATACAGGTGGCGAGACGCACCCAGGTCCATTCGAAAAAACTGGCGCAGACCGGGGCGCCTGCCTGCGCCAGGCAGAGATTGATGCCCAGGGTTCGCAGAAAGGTGCTTTTCCCGGACATATTGGACCCGGTGACCAAGAGTATGGTTCCCGCGGTTTCGAGGGACAGATCGTTTGAGATTCTGTGCGTGTCAGGAATCAACGGATGGCCGAGCTCCTTGACCGAAAGCGTGGCATGGGTTCCGTTGCGACTCGTATCCGCGGCGAGTGGGTCCGGCCAGCGATACGACGGATGAAGTGCGGCAAACGTGGCGAGCGCCGAGGTCGCTTCGACTTCGGCCAGTCGATCCAGCCAGATCGGCAGATGGGTTGCCACTTGAGCCTGAATTCGTCGAAGCCGATGGGTGAACCACAAGTCCCAAGGGCAGAGCGCATTGATGGCCAGGTGGATGAGCGGATGGGCTTTGACGCTGATCGCATGCAGGGTGCGGGCCGCTTGCCGGACGAGTCGGGGTGGATTCACGCCTGGCGCAAGCAGCGGCTCCCACAGCGCGGCGAGGGCTGTATGGCGTGGCTTGGCATGCCGTTCGACAAATCCCAGTACGGCTCCCAGTTTCTCCAATTCGAGGTGGACACCCACGGCATGCTCTAATAACTCCTCCCCCTGATCGGTCCAGAAATAGAGCAAGGCATAGGGCGCGAAGGACCAGATCCAATAATTCGGCAGCCAGTTGAGCAGTGCGCTCAACCCGAGCCCGATGGTGGCGGCAGCCAGCAGGATTTGAATCGCTAAAATGGTCGTGAGATGGGGAAATCCGACTGTATGGAGCAGAACGGCTTCCAGTCGCCGGCCGTTGATTTCTTGCTCGCCGATGAGTCGGCCTTCGAGCCCCAGTCGATCGCGAAACAGCGATCGCGGCATGAGTTCTTGCACGAGGCGGCGGCGCAGAGTCCATTGGTCGTGTTTCGGGGGTTGTTCAAGCAGCCAGGACTGTAGCCGCGCTTGTCCAAGCGAAGAGACGGTGGTATCGATCAGGTGAAGGAGCGAGTGGGGGCCGACCAGATCCAAGTCTTTCGCGTAGGGATGGAGTTCGGGAGCGCTCGACTGGCGGGCGGGGATGTCATGCCAATCTAACCGGAGACGTGCCAGGTGTACGAGCTTGATTTGCTTCCAGAGTCGAAGCCGGTGCAAGCGACTTTCGAGCCTGTTATGATAGCTGGCCACAATGAAGAACAGGACGAGGAAGGCGATGAGAGCCCCATTGCCGGTTTGATACCACCCCATTTTGTAGAGGGCTACGGTGCAGATCGCTCCGACGATGAACAGGATGAGGCGCCAGCGGGTGATGGTGGAGCTGGCGGCGGTCGCCAAGGCGATCATACGGTCGAGCCTCGCCACCAGGCCGGTCAGCGCGCGGGATTTGGTCATCGGTGTCATCGTCCGGTTGTGGAACATAGTGCCGACCTTACTGGATGGGGGAGAAGTGCGTCAACTCTACCAGGATGCTGAAAAATGGAGCGAGGTGGCTGGGACGATCCCCGTGCTCGCGCAACGCGCGGCCTCAGAAGGCCCTCGTTGGACGCGCGCAGTTGGGATCATCCCAGCCACCCCTCATAAAAGGGTACTTCGCTGCGGCCTTGCTGGACAGCCTTTTTGAGCATCCTGTGTGGCGCACCATTAGTTGTGGAAAAAACGTGCTGGACAATGACATTTCGGCGCACCTAGACAATTTTTAGCAGGGTCCTAGCCCGTCATGAACTCAGAGGGATGGATCGATGCTCAGATTCGCACGACCGTTGATGCGGCAGAGTTGCTCGGCATGTTGTCTGATCCCATGGTCCAAGGTGGATGGGATGAGGATGGGGTGGTCCATCTCTATTGGCTGAAACGACAATGGAGCCTAGAGGTACGCGATCGTCTCGCAAGTATTCTGCAAGGAATCGATCCAAGCATCTCGCCTGAGAAAGACCTGTGCGTTGAGGAGGTGCCTGATCAAGACTGGAATGTGCAGTGGGCTCAGTCGGTCAGACCGATTCGAGTCGGCAAGAGGGTTGTGATCAGGCCGAGCTGGGAGCCGGTCGATCTACAACCTGGCGATATTGAAATCATCCTCGATCCGAAGCAGGCATTCGGCACAGGTCATCATGCGACAACCAGGATGTTGCTGGAATGGCTTGAAGATTGTATTCACGGAGGCGAGTCTGTGCTGGATGTGGGGGCGGGGAGCGGCATTCTGACCATGGTTGCATTGCGGCTTGGGGCAGCTGCGGCTTTGGGCGTAGAGTGTGATCCTGTTGCGGTGGAGTGCGCGCGAGGCTATGCCGCAGAGAACGGGTTTGGAGGCAATCTCGAATTCCTGTGCGGAACGCTGGAGGAGGTGGACCGGCAAGGGGCGCTACGGCCTGATCTGGTGCTCGCTAATCTCGACCGCCGGACACTGTTGCTGTTGCGCGATGCATTGACGCAGTACGTGAGCCACGGTTCGAAGCTTTTGCTGTCTGGCATTCTCATCGAGCAAGAGCGAGAGATCGTCGAGGCATTTTCCAGGGCCGGCACCATGTTGCTTCGACGGCGCGAACAAGAGGGCTGGGTCGCATTGGAGTTGCTGATGGCTGAATCGTGCGAAGGAGCGAACTGATGACCGAGAATGGACGACCACCCTATTCCCACCTGTACCAGATTAATGTCTCAGATGGCGGTGTGCCGAAACAGCCGGTGCTGGAGGCCCTCATCACTAAAGCGGGGGTCGAAGGTGACCGGCAGCAGAATCTCAAAGTGCATGGTGGCCCAGACCGTGCCGTCTGCCTCTATTCGCAAGAATTGATCGAGCGGCTACAGGACGAAGGCCATTCGATCGAGGCCGGGTCCTCCGGAGAAAACTTGACGCTTGCCGGGCTTGAGTGGGAGAAGCTGAAGCCGGGCGATCGGCTCCAGGTCGGGCCGGAGGTTCAGATAGAGGTGATGAGTTATACGAGTCCTTGCGAGAAGAATGCCCAATGGTTCCGGGACAGAGACTATAAACGGGTGTCTCAGAAAGTGAATCCAGGATGGAGCCGTTTGTATGCGAAGGTGTTGCGTGAAGGCGTGGTGAGACCGGGAGATGAAGTGGTGGTGAAGCCTAGTGAGAATGTCGAAGGGTGAATGACGATGGATCGAACGCTTGAACCGGAGTTGATGGACGATCCTGCGCAGGCGCTCGTCTATGCGCAGGCGGATTTCGAAAAGGAGAATCAAGGATTCGTCGATCGCTTCCGCGACTACTTTCCGGATTTTTCCGATGGGCATGCGCTCGACTTGGGTTGTGGGCCGGGCGATATCCCTATCCGCTTCGCTCAGGCGTTTCCCGCTTGCCGCATCATCGGCGTCGATGCGTCGGCGCCGATGGTACGGTTGGCTGAAGAGGCTGTGCAAAAAGCCGGGTTGTCCGATCGTATTACGTTCCGCTGTGAACGATTTCAAGATCTTGCCGGCGCTAATATCGCTGACGCGGTTATCTCCAATAGCCTGCTGCATCATGTGCCGAACCCCCTTCAGTTTTGGCACAAGCTGCGATTGGCCGTGAAGCCCGGTTCTCCCGTGCTCGTGATGGATCTTCTCAGACCGGATTCGCCGGAAGAAGCACAGGCCATCGTCGATCGGTATGCCTCTAGGGCTCCGGAAATTCTCCGAAGGGACTTCTACAACTCGCTGCTCGCAGCCTTCACGGAAGATGAAATCGCCTCGCAGCTGGCCCGGATGAATCTGACCAGGCTGTTGATCGATGTGCCGGATGATCGGCATTGGGTGGTCGGCGGACTCATCCACTAGTCGTCAGGATGGTGAAAACGGCCCCCAACGGCGTTCTCACCTCGGCCACATCCTCAACGTACCCCAGAGGGTACGCCTCCGGTGTGGCCATCGGCTGCGGCCTTGTTGGATGACCGTTTTGACCATCCTGTTTCTCCCATGGCAGTTCCTCTTCGCTTTTCAGGAACAACCTTAAATGGTCCTCGCGCGATGGCGATTGCTTGTGTATTCTATTCGTCATGCGGTTCTTGCTAGGAGTATCTTTCCTCGTCCCACTCTTGATCGGCATGTTTGTAATTAGTGACTCCGCCGAAGCCCAACTTGAGGTCTTGCGAAAAAATAGACCGATCGAGCAGCCGTCCACCGCTGATATTCCCATGGTTGAGATTCCGGAAGGGCTGTTCGCAATGGGTCTCGACGGAATGCAGGCTCTGGAAGATGAGCGCCCCAAGCATCAAGTTTGGCTGCCTGCCTTCTTCATAGATCTCTACGAAGTGACGACAGGGCAGTACGCATCGTTCCTTGCTGCCACGAACCGGGAGGCTCCCTGGCAATGGAATACGGTCGATCTGGCGCAGCATCGTGATCGGCCGGTGATTGGGGTGGATTGGTCTGATGCGGATGCCTATTGTCGGTGGAAGGGGAAGCGGCTTCCCACTGAAGCGGAATGGGAGAAGTCGGCCAGAGGAACAGATGGAAGGCTGTATCCCTGGGGCAATTGGCTTCCCAGCAAGGACTTGGCGAACTTCGCATCGGGTGCGCGGTTCAGCTACAGCCAGGCCTTGATGCCCGTACAGTCCTATGAACGTGGCAAAAGTCCATACGGGCTCTACCACATGGTCGGGAATGTGTGGGAGTGGGTGCAGGATTGGTACGAGACGAACTATTATGAAGTTTCGCCGGAACAGAATCCGCAAGGACCCAAACAGGGACAGTTCAAAGTGCTTCGCGGTGGATCGTGGTCCGATCTGCCGAAATATCTCCTCACCTACGGCCGCTTCAAGCTGCCTCCAGACACGCGGAATAGTTACACGGGCTTCCGCTGCGCCAAATCATAACAGGCTGATGAAAAATGATCCCCAACTTCATTCTCACCTCGATCACATCCTTAACGTAGCCCAGAGGCTACGCCTCCGGTGTGGCCATCCGCTGTGGCCTCGTTGGATGATCGTTTTGATCAGTCTGCCAGGACTCTCTGGCGCGGTGAATTCTACAGCTTTCTTCATGAGAGCGGCGGCTCAAACTGTCTTCCAGCGAGGCCGCAGGGCGGGCCGTCCGATTCCTTATACCCTCTCATAAGGGGAGTGGCCAAGGCTGCCCTTTACTGCGCGCATCGAACGTGCACATTCTTATCGTGCGCGTTCTGCGAGCAAGAAGGGCACCTGGCCGCTCCCCTGCTCCCTTTTTCAGCCGCCGCTAATAGAGGCTCCTGCTGACTTCGGCGGACAGCGGGCTTTCGTTGCCGGCGCTGTCGTAAGCGGAGATGGCAAAGGAGTAAGTATGACCTTTGGGAAGATTGGAAATTGCATAGCTCGTGACTTTTCCTGTCACGAAGGGCGATCCTGGGAAGCTGTATGTGCCTGACGCCGTGCCGATATAGATCTTGTAGCCGGCCAGATCAGGTTCTCCATTCGCCGTCCATGTGAGTGTCACGCTCCCTGTTGATGGACTGGAAGGAGGGGGTGTTGAGGGCGGAGTCGAAGGAGGGGTTGAAGGGGGTGGAGGTGAGGGAGGTGTGCTGACAACAGGGGCCGGAGGTTGCAACAGGCTTGCGATTGCAGGGTTCTGAAGCAAGTTCGTCGCGGATCGTGAACCGCTAGATGCGGGAACTGAGCCGCTTCCTGCTGAAGCCACAGGGTGGCTACCAGCTGCGCCTGCGAATGGAGAGGGGGCGGTTGAAGCTGCCGCAACAGAGCCAGTCGCGGTCACTCCGGGAGAAGGCGCAGTTGTCGACTTGGTGATAGGGGCCGTTGCCGTGGGGGTTGTGCTCCTGCCGGTATCGGCTGTCGTCAGTGTACCCTGCCCGGCTACGATGTCCGATGGCCCAGCGGCGTTGGGTGTCTGGGCTGAGGTAGGAGCGGTGATCGAGGCAATGGCCGGACGCTTGGTCAACGTCCGATGATGCGGCGCTGGTATAGGTGCTGGTGATATCGATGCCGAGGGCTTGTGCGGTTCAATCGGACTCGTGATGTGAGTGGACTCAGCGCGGGATGGCTGAAGTATGGTTCCATGAGTCGTGGCAGGTAGAGCGGCAGATTCGGCAGCTGAACGCTGAATCAAGCTATGACGGGGTGGTGGCTCTTGTTCTGCCGCTGAGATGATCGTGGGCATCGATACGGACTGCAGGCTCTGGCAGAGTATTGCCGCAAGGACGGTGTGCTGGAACCGGAGTGTAATGATGCCTGTCGGGAAGATCATCCGTGGCAAGTCCCATAGGACTCGGTTGTCTGTTGCTCCTCTGCATTGTGTCTCGGAGGTTCCTGTTGCGCCAGAAAAATGTCAGTTTTTCTCTTTCAAAGAATACCTCGGAGGTGCGGCAGGATGCTCAAAACGGTCATCCAGCAAGGCCGCAGGAGAGAAATAACCGGAGGCGTACCCTCTGGGGTACGTTGAGGATTATTTCGACCTGAGAACGACGCTGGGGACCGTTTTCAGCATCCTGCTAGGTGAGATGGGTAATGAGCCAATGACTAATCGAGCTGGTCATTTGGTGAAAATCTTCGCCCCGAGTGAATTGGTGATCGGCGTTTGGCAGAAGATCCAGTTTCTTCGGCCCCCTCAGTGCGTCATACAATCGCTTGCTTTGATGGAGGGGAACACATTCATCCTGCTCGCCTTGGACAATAAGGGTGGGTACGGTGATGTGTTCAGCCGGCGTATAGGCGATCTGTTTGAGGCAGTCTTCATAAAAGTCATACCGCAAACGGACCCGATCCGGTCCTCCCATAATGTTCTGAATCGTGTCAGTGGCTTGCCATCGCGCCAATTCTTCTGGTCCGAACGTGAGGCGAAGCTCTTCTGCAAAGTCCACCACAGGACATTTGAGGGCCAAGCAGGCGATATCGCGGCGTTGGGCTGTCGTGAGGATGGCGACGAGCCCCCCAAAGCTGGAGCCGACGAGCCCGATTCGGTCATAGCCTTTGGCTGTCACCAGATTTAGGGCAGCGTGTGCTTGATGCACGGCGAGGGTTGTCGTGAGCGCTTCGAACGGCCCGTCGCTGTCCCCTTGGCCGAAAAAGTCGAATCGAAAGGTTGCGATCCCTCGTTCATTGAGGAGGCGAGTCAAGGTCTTGTTGGTTGTACTGTTTTTGCCGGAGAGAAACCCATGGCACAGCACGGCGAGCTGCGTCGTCGGTCCGTCAGGCGTGCTCAGGATCGCGGCAATGCGGTGCCCCGGGCGATCGTGAAATGTCAGGGATTCTTCCAAGGAGTGATCCTTCAATCAAGTGGGACGCTGGGAGAATGATATACCAACTGGAACATCAATGATTCGCACCTATGTCGCAACAGAAAAAGATATCGCAGGATATCCGAGCGAGATAGGCAGGACAAGCCGGGAATTCAATTTGTCCAAAGCGCGACTTGTCGCGCTTCTCACGCGGCAGGATCTATGGCGTCGGTGGATTCTTTCGTCGTCTTGTTCGGGAGAGACACGACTGTTCCTGATGGCGAAGCCCCCAACACCCAGGCAAGTTTGCCGGTGAAAATGGTCAAACTGCTAAGGAGTAGGCACAGGGTGACCCAGGTCGCAATCTGAATGGAGAGTGAGCTAAGTGAGACGCTCCAGGTCATCGTAGCGAGTACGCCGAATCCCATCGTCCCAAAGCTCAGTCCAGTCAGCTGAACGGCTCGCCACCGGTCCATGATGGCAGCAAGTTGTTCTCGATAGGGCTCCTGTTTTTTCCGGCTCGTGGTTCGGTCGGTCGCCAGTATCTCAGGGATGCCGTAGGATAACACTCCAAAAACCGTCTGCAGAATGAATCCGATCAAAGCCATATGGGTATAGGCTACGAGGTGCAACGATCCAAATGGCAGCGCCGGCGGTTCAGGGAGGAAATTGGCCCCGACGAGCACGCCCATCATCATCATGAGCACCAGGAAGAAGGTTGCGAGTAACAGATGGTCGGAGGCAGCGTTTCCCGAATGGCCGGAGCGTAGCCACGTGCGCAAGAGATTGTACGCGTAGAGACCGATGCTGAGGATGAGCAACCCTCCGATCGCAAGTTCGAGGCGGAGTGACGAAGTGATGAATCCGCCGATCAAAGCGGCGAAGCCGACGGGAAGCGCAACCATCACGAAGCGGGCGAGTTTCACACTGTAGAGTTCGGTGTTCAAGACCATCGGCAAGAGACGATGGGTGGCGCCGATCATGGCCATGGTGACAAAACCCAACAGAATCAGATGGAGATGAAGAAGCCGTGCATGGGCGTAGTATTGCTGAACGAACTGGAAAGCCATCGCGACGCTGATGACTAAACCAACGAGTAAGGAAATGAGTGATACGCGATAGAGCCAGGAGGGATCGGTTGATTGAGTCCGGCTTTGCCGCGCGTACTGCCAGGTGGCAGGGGCGATGGAGGCGACAGCTCCAATCACGGTGATTCCAGCTCCGCCGACGATCATCATGTTTCCAAGTCTGAATCCGACGAGCAACAAGACGGTGGCGGCGTTCAGGGTGGCGAACAGCCAGGGACGAGAGTTCGAGCCGGCACGACTACTCTGGGAATCGCTGGATAGGGACGCCAGTAGTCCGCCGATCATGAGTTGGAGGAGTCCACCGACCAGCAGGGCATGTACATGGACTGACCTCAACCAAGAAGGCAGCGCCGTGCCATGGACCAATCCAATCAGGCTAGCGAATCCCACCAGCGAAGAGAGCAGGAGCCAGCCAAATCCTGTGATTAAAAAAGTCAGCGGGCGGCAGGTTAGATGACCCATAATGTGGTCCTTGTGAGCACGTGGAACTTTGAGCTATCTGCTAAGCACCCGTAAAGTGTATCTCGTTCAGGCCATTCAGGTTACAAATTTTTAGTTTTCAGAGGATGTGTCGGAGAGCTGGAAGATGCGCATTGGGAAATGGCAACGTCATTCCCGATAGAATGACGTGTCACGGGCAGAGGAATAACGTGTGGAGTTGAAACTGCTATGGCGAGAGAAAATAAAAGTGATTGGTTGGTCCAGTTCCATGGCCGATTGCCAGGCTGTGACGAAGGGCCTCGGTGAGATAGGTCTTGGCTGTCTGCACAGCATCGTTCACAGATTTGCCCCGCGCGAGATGGGCAGCGATGGCCGAGGCGAAGGTGCAGCCGGTGCCATGCGTATGGGGCGTATCGATGAATTCCCCCTTGAACACATTGAAAAACCGGCCGTCATAGAGCAGATCTGTGGCTCGATCCGTCAGCAAATGACCGCCTTTGATCAACACATGCTTGCAGCCAAACCCGTGAATGATTTTGGCGGCGCGCCGTGCATCCGCAAGCGTCTTGATCTCGATACCCGACAGTTGCTGGGCTTCATGGATATTCGGCGTCACGAGCAGCGCCAAGGGAAAGAGCTGTGTCTTCATGGCGTCGATTGCCTCCGGCTTGAGCAGCGCATGGCCGGTCTTCGAGATCATGACTGGATCCACCACGAGATTCGTCACATTCTGAGGCTTCAGGAGTTTGGCCACGACCTCGACGATGGCTGTCGAGGACAACATCCCAGTCTTCACCGCAGCGACGTCGAAATCATCGAACACCGCATCGATCTGCGCTGCGATGCTTGAGATCGGCAACTCAAAGACGTCGGTAACTTCTTCCGTATTCTGCGCCGTGATGGCAGTGATCGCCGACATCGCAAACACGCCATTCGCCGACATAGCCTTAATGTCAGCCTGAATCCCCGCGCCACCGCCGGAATCCGACCCCGCAATCGTCAAAACCTGTTTCAATACCATGAGTGCTCCTGAATCAATCCTGCGTAGGTGCGCAGATTATACTCAGCATCCCAGGCCTGTCCAGCACAGGGCCAGCCTATAACCCTGACACCGCCCGCACCCCAGTGCTCAACCAGTGAACAAGCTTCAAGAGCGCCATAAGTGTAGCTAGTCCACCCAGATTCCAATAAATCTCTCGGACGTTACAGCGTCAGCTCTCCTTGCTGTGGGACTGACCCTTTGTAGTTAGAGTTGCCATGTAGGCGTCCTTCATCGAGCGGAATGCTTTTGCATGTGGTGAGTTTGGATTGGCAACAAAGAAAAGAGTCGTTGCAGTTACTAGGTTATAAGTTGTGACGGGATTTCCTGCTGAATCAAGGAGTGGGCTTATTTTATGGACAGTGTGCACAGGGACTCTAGTATAGAGAATTGCGCCAAGCACATGCTTTCGAAACTGTCGTCTCACGACTGGAATCACATTAGAAATTAGCAGTCTATCTATGAAATCTACTGCTTTCTTTTCTGTTTGAGCTTCCAATACTTGTCCTGCAGGTCTGATAGCAGCTGAGCAGTCAATTGCGATAATACCATTCATGCTGGATAACTGCCTTCGGGCTTCGGCGGCTCGTGCATACATGGTTTCGATCGATTGAGGTCGCTTGCACTCTATCGGGGTGAGCAGATCACATTATTCAATCGCAATATCTGACTTTACGATGATACTTTTGTTTGAGTCATAAGCCCGGGCGCTTTTATTCCGTCGGATGCCTTCAATTGACGCAACTGTGATTCCTGCCTTGTTCAATTTTCCAGCTAGAATAATTGGAAAGGCATCATTCCTTGGCCGATTACCTGAGTTTCCAGGCCGCTCGTCTTCGCGAAGTAGGGGGCCACTTGAAAATGCCTCACGAATCAAGTCTTTCAACCCCGGAAACAAGCCCACTTCGTTGAGCCATAATTCGTATACCTCCGACACATCTGAGAGTTCGTTGTAAGCAAAGATATGTTCGCGAGTTTTCTCTTCGATTGTGAAGTGCTCTGCGAACAGGGATCCATACTCCAATGCTCGCCCTCTAGAGATTCCTGCCCAATCGCACGCTGCGGTTAGTTTGGCCAGAATCTGGCTTCGGGTGCTTTTCGTTGATACTAGAATCTCGTTCTTTGTCGATATTATGCAACACGACGGGACCAGAACAGGTTCTACTTGTAAGTGGGCTTATGAACGAAGACGGCATAAATATTTATTTCTCTCTCTTCCCTGATCCTTCTTTCATGGCTGGTGTGGTTCACAGCCAGCAGGGGATCACCGTCTGTCAGACGATTGGCAGGCAGATCTGGCGTCACTCTTCTCTTTATTTTCACTCTCTCCCTCTCGGCCGGTGTTCTATCTTAGGGCCAGGGCTGGGAGGCTCTCGGAGCGTCATCAGAGCGTCGTTGGGTGACCGCTCTTGCTGAGCTGCAACGGCTGCCGTAGGCAGTGGCGACGAATGTTCGAAGCAACACCGTAGCGAAGCTCTGGTGTTGTAAGTTTTCGTCGTCAAGTGGAGGCGAAGCCTAGAGCGGCCAACGGCGCTCTGTGGCTTCGAGCGGAGAGAGCCTCCCAGCCCAGGCCCGCCCTCTTACACCGGCCACTTCTCCTCGTTCCACGCCATCTCCCAAAACATCCACTCATAGCGCGAGCTGATGACGAACGATTCTTCCATCCGCCGCTTTTCTTCTTTTCCCGCTGTTTTGGCCCACTGGTCCACTTTCTTCCGCATCCATTGCTGGACCTCGGCGAATTCTGGCGAAGCGTAGAGCATCAGCCAGTCCCGATAGGGATGATTGTCCTTCGGGGGGCCGTGCTTCAAGAGATGTTGGCCGACAACACAGTAGATCCAAGCGCAGGGGAGGGCGACGACGGTAATTTCCGCGACAGAACCGGTATGGGCAACCGTGAGCATATGCCGAGTGTAAGCATAGTTCGTCGGTGCCATGGGCACGGACGACATGTCCTTCGCGCTCATGTCCCATCGTGATCCGTACCCTTCGTGGAGGCTGCGCTCGACGACGATGGTGTCTTCGGCGAGTTTGGTCAGGCGCAGGGCCGATTCTGAATCCGGCGCTCTCATCGCTCCGGCGGAAAACACACGGGCGAGATCGCCGAGGAATCTGGCGTCTTGCAGGATGTAGTACTTGAATTTTTGCTCAGGCAAGGTTCCCTTGCCCAATGCCACAACGAAGGGATGGATCAGTTGAGCATCCCAGATGGGCATGGCGAGTTGTCTGAGTCGATCCGTAAACGACATGGGCTTCTTTCTCCCTTAAGCGTAAAACGTGAAAGGTAAAACGTCAGACGATACATGCACTGCCTCAGACAAGTAGAGGATCGTGCCAATAACGTTTCACCTTTTACCTTTCATGTCTGTTGCCGGCTGAGGCCAGGGTCTCGGCAAGCGATTGATGCCGTCGAGCGCGGCGACTTTATAACATTCCGCCAGGGTCGGGTAGTTGAAGACCGTGTCGATAAAGTAATCGATCGTTCCTTTGTATGCCATGACGGCTTGGCCGATGTGAATCAGTTCCGTGGCTCCTTCTCCGATGGCATGGACGCCCAGGAGCGAACGGGTGTGGCGATGAAACAGTAGTTTCAACAGGCCTGTTTCGTCGCCGATGAGCTGCCCACGGGCGATTTCCCGGTAATGAGCGATGCCGACTGCATAAGGGGTTCCTGTCTTGGCCAGTTCTTCCTCATTCCGTCCCACCATGGAGATTTCAGGTATGGCATAGATGCCGTAAGGCAGGAGGTCTGTGTCTGTATGGTCTGGATGGCCAAATGCATGGCAGGCAGCATGGCGTCCTTGCTGCATGGAGGTCGAGGACAATGCGGGAAAGCCGATGACGTCGCCGACGGCGTAGATATGAGGGACAGTCGTTTGAAAATGCTCGTTCACGACGATGCGGCCTCGCGCATCGGGCGTGAGGCCGACAGCCTCCAGGTTCAGGTGCTTCGTGGCGCCGATGCGGCCGATGGCATACATGAGCGTCGAGGTGGTGATCGGTGGCCGGTGTGTCAGCGAGACTGTGACCTGTCCGTCCGGCTCTTTCCCGATCGCGACGACTTCTTCGTCGTGGCAGAGCGTGACGCCGATGTCTTTCATCTGCCGTTGCAAGGCGTCGATGATCTGCGCGTCGACAAATTCGAGCAAGCGAGGCCGTTTGTCGATCAGAACCACCTGCACGCCGATCGTGGACAGGATCGACGCGTATTCTGTGCCGATGACTCCGCCGCCGACAATGACCATGGATTTCGGAAGGTGTTTGAGCGCGATGAGGCCGTCGGAATCGATAATGGTGTGACCATCGAACGGAACATCTGCCGGTCTGGTCGGCACTGTTCCCACCGCGATGACGATCACATGGGCATCATGCTCGGTCGACGTGCCGGCCTGTTGAATGAGGAGCCGATGGGTATCGACGAATCGGGCCTCTCCAAAAATCAGATTGATGCGGTTGCGCGCCATCTGGTTTTGAATGATCTCGATTTCGTTTTTAATGACGTGGTTGGCGCGGAACGCAAGATCTTCGATTGTGACGGTCTCTTTCAGGCGGTAGTCGGCCCCATACAGGGCGCGCTGGCGGAGGCCCGAGAGATAGAGGACTGCTTCGCGGAGGGCTTTACTGGGTATAGTGCCGGTGTTGGTGGAGACACCGCCGACGACTGTTTTACGCTCAATGATGCCGACGGTCTTGCCGAGTTTAGCAGCCTGGACCGCGGCCTTTTGGCCTGCTGGTCCACTCCCTATGACGAGAAGATCGTATTGGGCCATTATTGTATTCTAAAGGAAGGCTGGGGTTAAGGCGAAGGTTAAGGAGAAGTGTGCGTCTCCTCCTTAACCTCAACTTGGCCTACGGTATGTTTTTTGGCCTAGCTTGCAGTGACCAAGGACTTGGCGACCGCGAAGGCCTTATCCAGGTCCGGCAATTGAACCAGCTCTGGGGTGACTTGCAGATACCGCACAGTATTGTTGGCATCGATCACCATGATGGTGCGAGCGAGGATGTGGGGGCCCTTGACAAGGAGTCCGTGGGCCTTTCCAAACTCAGCGTCCTTATAGTCGGACAGGAAGGTTACGTTGTTGATGTGGGCTTCTTGCGCGAAACGTTTTTGCGCAAAGGGAGTATCAATGCTGACCGTCACCAATTCGATCATCTTGTCGAGGCCCTTATTCTTTTCGCTCAAATAGTGGGTCTGTTGTTCGCAGACTGGAGTGTCGAGCGAGGGCACGACACTGATGATCCGGACCTTGCCCTTCCCCTTTGTCTCGGTAATGCCGATTGGCGACAGGTCCGTTTGTGTCAGTTGCACGGCCCTGAGAGAGTCGCCGACCGCGATGCCGTTTCCCGATAGCCCCAGAGGGTTTCCTTGAAACAGGACCGTGCGGCCCTCACCGGCCACGGCGCTGCCGTCGGCGACGGAGTAGTTTTTGTAGAGAAAGTTCGCGCTGCTGGAGCTGCCGGTGCTTGCGCATCCAGCGAATCCGATCGCTATGCACAGCGCGGCGCCGATGATCGTTCGATATCCTGCTGCCATTTTTTCCTCCTTGGTGAATCGAAAGTTGCTATCACGGATCGACACGTTGTGAGTTGAACGTGTGTTGCCAGTCTGGCTCAGGCCACACGAGTGCGGCACAGGAGAATACCATCTTTGCTAGGGGTGAATAAAGGTGATGAGTGTCTGGTTCACCACATCCGGTCGTTCCCATTGCGGGATATGTCCTGCCAGGGGGATTCTGATGAACTCCGATCCCTGTATAGTCTGGTGGAGCTCTTTGCCTACGGCGACTGGGAACACCCGATCCTCTTCTCCCCAGAGGACCAGCGTCGGGTGAGTGATTTCTCCCAAGCGCATGGCGAATCCAGATTCCCACAGCGGCAGGTTTTCTCTGACGGTCATAATGGGTTTCATGAGTCCCGGTCGCTGACGGTTTCGGTTCGATCGCTCAATGACGGCTGGCGTGAGGAGCGCCGGGTCATGCACGATTTCTCTTAAAACGGACTCGATCATCAAACCACCGAACAACATGTTGCCAAACGAGACGAGCCAGGACGGCGCCCTGGTTTCTAGGGCTCGCCTGATCGACGGACTGGTGAGTTTCTCCATGACGTGTTGTGGGAGCCCTCCGATCAGCACGAGTTTGTCGACACGCGCAGGGTGCGTCAGCGCCATGCCGATGGCCAAGCCTGCGCCCATGGAATTGCCGACTAACGTGGTCTGTGAAATATTCACGGCATCCATGAATCCGACAAGGAAGTCCAGCATCTGATCCGGCTGGTAGTCGATATCGGGTTTATCGGAGAGACCTGCGCCCGGCAGGTCGAGGGTCAGGACGCGAAAGTGCTGCGAGAGATCGTGCTGCTGATATTCCCATTGCCACATCGATCCTCCGAACCCGTGGATCAGAATGACCGGCGGGCCTGTGCCCACATCTAGATAGGCAATCCGTTGGTCGTGGACGAGGACGGTGTGGACAGGCATGCGCTCAATGGCGTCGAACTGCGCCGGAATCGATGAGGGAGACGAGCAGGCGGTCAGGAAGTGACAGAGAATCGTGAAAATGAATAAGGCAACCTGCGGCTGTCTGCATACGCGACCGAGATGACAGAGGATGACCGGATTACTCCAGCTGGATGACCGTTTCATCCGTCTTCACATTGTCGCCTTCTGCGACCAGGATAGCAGTGACTTTTCCGTCGATCGGCGCAGGGACCTGGCTTTCCATCTTCATGGCTTCAATGATCAGGAGGGGAGCGCCCGCCTTGACCAGAGCATCGATCTCGACGAGCACCTTCACGACACGGCCTGGCATCGGAGGGGCGACGTCTCCTGGTTTAGATGGCTTGGGGCGTTTGGGTTTGGCCCCGCCACCAGTGCCGGGTGCTTCCGGTACACCGGCTAGGATTTCCTGGATCGGTTCCAACGAGACTTCTTCGAGTTTGTCATTAACCCGGATGTAATAGGGCTTACGTCCGTCCACTTTTCTCCCCGAACCGGATACCTGTACATGGTAGGTTTCGCCGTGGACTGTGACGTTGAATTCAGCCGGGGCTAAATGAAGTTCAGTGGCAGCAGCCGGGCCGCTTGGCAAGAAGCTTTCGAGCGGTTCCAGCGTCAGGTCCCCCTTCTCGCGCGCCTCAAAGAAGTCCCGCGCGATCGTCGGGAAGAGGGTGAACGAAAGCTGATCTTCTACCGTGGTGGCCGAGGCGGGAAGATCTTTTCTGGTGGCCTCGAGTTCAGGCTCCAACCGATCCGCCGGTCGCGTCTTGATCGGATGGTCATCCCCGATCGCGCGGGACATGATCTCGTGATCGAGGGGCCCTGGCGCCCGTCCGTAGAGCCCGAGGAAGTAGTTCTTGGTTTCCGTGGTGATGACTTTGTACCGCTCGCCCGTCAAGACGTTGAGCGTGGCTTGTGTGCCCACGATTTGGCTGGTCGGGGTGACGAGCGGGGGGTAGCCCATTTCTTTTCGGACACGTGGTACTTCATCCAGGACTTCCTTGATCCGATCGAGGGCATTCTGCTCGGTCAGTTGCGACGCGAGGTTCGAGAGCATGCCGCCGGGAATCTGCGAGGTGAGAATTTCAGCATCGACCCCGGTAAATTCGCTTTCGAACTGCCGATACTTTCTGCGGACAGTGCGGAAGTGCTCAGTGATCGGGAGGAACGAGGCAAGGTCCAGCCCCGTGTCATAGGGGGTATTCCGCAGCGAGGCGACGACGGTCTCTGTCGCCGGATGTGACGTCCCACCGGCCAACGGCGACATAGCAGTGTCGAGCATATCGAGTCCGCCCAGGATGGCCATCAAAGAAGTCATCGAGGCCATTCCTGAAGTATAGTGCGAATGGAGATGGATCGGGGTCTTCACTGCGGCTTTGATCCGGCGTACGAGATGATAAGCGTCGAGCGGCGCCAGAAGCCCTGCCATGTCTTTGATACAGAGCGTGTCGGTTCCCAAATCCTCCAACTGTTTGGCCATGTCGACGAACCGGTCGATGCTGTGGACCGGACTGACCGTATAGCTGATGGCGGCTTCGACATGTTTGCCGCAGGCTTTGACTTCTTGCATGGCCCGTTCGACGTTGCGGATATCGTTCAGCGCGTCGAAGATGCGAAAGACGTCGATGCCATTGGCAGCGGATCGTTCGATGAACCGTTCCAGCACGTCGTCGGCATAATGCCGATAGCCAACCAGGTTCTGTCCTCGAAGCAGCATTTGGAGCTTGGTGTTGGGCATGGCGGCGCGCAACGCGCGGAGCCGTTCCCAGGGGTCTTCTTTGAGGAATCGGAGGCATGTATCGAATGTGGCGCCACCCCAGACTTCGAGAGACCAATAGCCCACGGCGTCGAGTTTTTGGGCGATGGGCAGCATGTCCTCCGTCCTCATGCGAGTGGCCAAGAGCGACTGATGGCCGTCGCGTAGAGCGACATCGGTGATCAAAATAGGCTTGCCCGCGGCCGGCTGAATGGTCAGTTCGGACTCGCTGCGGGCACGTGTCTTTGAGATCCGAACGGATGGTCCGGCTGTTCGCTTCTTGGTGGCCTGTGTGCGTGAGGGTCGTGATGTTGCCATAATGCTCTGATTAACTTTAGATAGTTGGATACTCGTACGCAGGATGCTCAAAAAGGCCATCCAGCAAGGCCGCAGCGAGCGAAGAGGCGAGGCGTACGCTTCGGTACGTTGAGCCTCTGAGCGACGCGAGAACGATGCTGGTGGACTTTTTCAGCATCCTGCTACAGTCCTTCGTAGGCTGCGATTGCGGCAGACAGCGCCAGCACCAGATCCTCCGGCTGCTCAACATCGTCATAGTCGAATAGTTCAGGATGCGTCTCCAAGTAGGAGGTGTCGAAATGACCTGCCATGAAGTCCCTATCCTGCATGATCTTCATCATAAAAGGGATCGTCGTCTTCACCCCGCGCAAGACATATTCTTCGAGAGAACGTCTCATACGGCTGACGGTTTCTTCCCATGTACGGCCGCGCACGGTGAGTTTGGCCAAGAGGGCGTCGTAGTAGGGCGGCACCGCATAGTCCTTGTAGACGGCTCCGTCGATGCGCACGCCGATGCCACCCGGTGAGAGATAGGCTGTGATGGTTCCGGTACAAGGCCGGAAGTTGTTTTTCGGGTCTTCGGCATTGATGCGGCATTGGATGGCATGGCCTTGGAGCGTAACCTCCTGTTGCGTGATCTCAAGAGGCAGGCCGGCTGCAATGGCGATCTGATTGCGTACGATGTCGATGGCCGTGATCTGCTCAGTCACCGTATGCTCGACTTGGAGGCGGGGGTTCATCTCCATAAAGTAGTAGTGGTTGTCTTGATCGAGGAGGAATTCGACTGTGCCGGCATTGTTATAATCGACCGCCTTGGCGATGGCGATGGCTGCTTCACCCATCTCGGCGCGAAGAGGGGGTGTGAGAAGCAGCGACGGCGCAATCTCAATGAGCTTTTGATGCCGGCGCTGAATCGAGCAATCGCGCTCGCCTAGGTGGATAATGTGGCCATGTCGGTCGGCCAGAATCTGAAATTCGATATGATGTGGCCGTTCGATATACTTTTCGAGGAAAATATTTCCATCGCCGAAAGCCGCCTGAGCCTCTCGCGACGCCACGGCCATGTTCTCTCGAAGTTCGGCATCCGACCGCACGACTCTAAGGCCGCGTCCTCCCCCGCCTGCGCTGGCTTTAATGATAACGGGGTACCCGGTGTCTTTGGCGAAAGACAGCGCGTCCTTGACGTCGGTGATACCGCCTTCGGTCCCAGGTACGATCGGGATGCCGACTCGTTTGGCCAGCTCGCGGGCGTTGACTTTGCTCCCCATCAAGTGGATGGCTTCAGGCGATGGGCCGATGAAGGTAATGCCTGAAGTGTGGCACAGTTGCGCAAACTGTGAGTTTTCAGAGAGAAATCCATAGCCTGGATGGATAGCATCAGCGCCGATTCGTAGAGCCAGGTTGACGATCTGCTGACTGTCCAGGAAGCCTTTGACCGGTCCCGGGCCGACCATGTAGGCCTCGTCCGCCTTCTTGACGTAAATCCCGGTCGAATCGGCCTCGGAATAGATGGCGGCGGTCGCAATATTCAATTCGCGGCAGGCGCGGATAATTCGCATGGCGATTTCGCCGCGATTGGCCACCAGAATCTTCTTGAACATACCAATCCTGCCTCTCAGATCGTTCGCGATTCTGCGAGAGTTACCAGGCAAAAATGAGGGCGTAAACTAGCATAGGATCAGGAGTCCTGTCGAGGGAAGCAGGAGGAGAACAGGCTGCCGCGTAGGCGGCGTTACTCGTGACGGTTCATCGAGAAATGGCATTCCGAGAAACATGTTTCAGGTTTCGAGTTTCAAGTTTTCGGAGCGTGCTTCCCGGCAACACGAAACCAGAAACGAGAAACTCGCAACAGGAATAACAATGTGAGCTAGCAGGAACGAGCCTATCTGGGCTTGATCAAGATGGGTTTTGACTGGGCGCTTCCGCCGCCTGCAACGATGATGACGAATGACATTCCCGTTTTGGCATCCGGCACGGTGGCTTCGATCGCCGAGTCGCCCATGAAGGTGAAGGTCACAGGCGTATTTGAGGCGGCGCTGAAGGTGACGGTATGAAAACACTCCTTTGTGCCGAAATGTTCACCGGTGATGATGATTTTGTCTCCAGGCCTGGCTTCGTCCGGCTCGATTTTGGTAATCCGTGGGCGTTTGCTCCGGTCGCAGATAGGGTCCCGTTCGACTTTCGTGGCGTCAGACCCCTTGATCGATTCGGTGCCGTAGAGGGTGAATCCTGCGCCATCGACCATTGCGCCAGGTTCCTCGGCGTAGGAGGCGGTCATGGGTAAGGCCATGGACCCGATGAGTCCCAACAATGAGAACCAGGATGATCGCTCTATCTGCATGCTGCCTCCTTGAATCGCGCGACGTGCGACTACTTGTCTTTGATCGGCGTATAGGTCTCGGCAATGAGTTGTTGACCGGTTGGGGAGAGGGCAAACTGGGTGAATGCCTCAGCGAGAGGATGCGGTTCCTTTTTGGACAAGAGAAGAATAGGACGTCGGAGTGGATACCGGCCATCTTTAACAGTGGGGCCCTCCGGTTCGATTTTGTCGACAGGCAAGAGCCTGACGGGGACGCCGGCTGAGACAACGGATAATCCCTGGCTGAGGGACAAGTAGGTGATCGCAGAAAGAGGGGGCAGTGTTCCCACAACGGTCTTGACGGCCTGCTCATCGGAGCCGATGAGCTTCGCGGCGCCGGTGACTTTGCCGGCTATGCCGAGCTGCGATTCAAACGCATCGCGGATGTTTTGGTTGCGAGGCCGGTCGATGACCAATATTTTGGTTTCGGGGCCGCCGACTTCGGACCACAGTGTGATCTTGCCGGAAAAAATGTCCGCGACCTGTTGCTTCGTGACTTCTTTCGTAAAGTTGGAGAGGTGCACGAGCATGCCAATTCCGTCCCACGCGATGGGCATTGCCAAAAGCTCCGGGGTCGCAGTGCCGGCAACGGCGATTTGAGCCTGACCGGACTTCACCAGTTCAGCCGGTTTCGAATCGGCATCCCATAGGATATCGAGATAGGCCCGTGGGTTCGCTTTCTCAAAGGCGCGAGCGAGAGGTTCGATGGCGGTCAGCTCCGGTCCATTTCCGGCGATCGTCAGGCTTCCAGCGACATCCGCACATGCGACGAAGGCTGTCTCACCGCTGAACAGCACACTGAGGCTTAGCGAGAGCACGAGTCTTGCGATCATGCGATCTCCGTGGGAACGACGACCATGTTAGTCAGAGGGCTCTACCGTCACGCCACACATGCTGGCCACGGGGTGTCAATTTTCCTTTATGCCGTCGGCAGAAGGATCGGAAGGGGGAATCGTATCCGGCGTCGCGCGCTTGCCCATGATCGGAGGGAGTTTGGCGAACTTATCCATCCGTTCGTCCAACATACTGTAGGCTTTCATCTCGGCGAAGCCGGGCTTGCGGGTTCCTTTTACCTGCGTTGTGCAGGAGGACAGTAACCGTGTGGCGTTCTGAGCGTGGCAGTGAGGACATACGGTGTCTTCCGCTCGGACATGGACGGATTGAGTCGCGTCGAAGTGTTTCTCGCATTGCCCGCAACGATATTCATAGATCGGCATGGTTCGTATCCTTACACGACATGAAGGTCGCACAGAGTGAGAATGCGCACTTGACCGGTCGTTGAGCTTTATCTTATTCTACACATCAAGCTGACGGGACTTCCAGTGCTTTAACAGGCTGCGGAATAACTGTTGCTGCAAAGTGAAAATGAATTTGCTCGTGCATCTAGGGCTACAAGGGAATACTGCGCAGGATGCTCAAAAAGGCGGCCAGCAAGGCCGCAGCGAGTGAAGGGCCGAGGCGTACCCTCAGGGGTACGTTGAGGGCCTGAACGATGCGAGAACGAAGCTGGCGGCTTTTTTCAGCATCCTGCTAGAGGAGGAATTCGATGTCCCTGTTGATTCGTAAGTACAAGAGTGTCGGTGGAATGATGCAGGAAGAGCGGATCGACGATCCGGATCGGATCGAGCGGTACATGAGGCTCTTCGACAAAGACGATATTAAGAAGCTCGAGACAGGTGTCAAGGTTTTCATCGAGAAGGATGAGTGGCAGCTCTTTCCATAAACAGGTGAGGGGTTTAGGGGTAAGGGGTTCGTCGCCGGAGATCATGCCGCCCCTTTCTCCTCACACCTTCCTCTCACTTGGTGTATGACCTACTGGATTCACATCGCGCGTTCGATCGATCGAGTCACGCTCCACAGGGATCGTTGTTCTGAGGTGCCGTCTACGTCGATCGGCTCCTCAAGCGATTTTTGGGAAGGCGGGTGGTTCGATTACCTGGATAAGGAGCGAGCGTTGGCGGCGATGGAGCAAGCCGGGACGACGGAGCAGCGCCGGTGCGCCCTCTGTAAGCCTTAGCCGCGAAGTGCTGTGTGCTGAGTAGAGCGAAAGGGATCTTGTTACTCAGCCTCAGTTCTCAGCGCTGACCTGATGCCGCGACTTGCACTGCTACTGACAACGCTGATTTGGGGCGCAACGTTCCCCGCTACCAAAGCGGTGTTGGAGCAAATCCCGCCGTTGTCGTTTCTGTTTCTCCGATTTCTTCTGGGAGTCGTACTGGTCGGGGCCGGGTTTCTGTTTTGGAGGCTTCGCTTACACCGCGAGCCGGCGGTCTTGCGGGCGAGCGCGGTTGCGACGTGCTGGCTCTTTCTCGGTTACGTGCTCCAAACAGTCGGACTCCGTTACACCACCGCATCGAACTCCGCTTTTATTACGGCGTTATATGTTGTCATCGTCCCGTTGATCCTTCGCCGATTCGACCGGCGCGTGTGGTTGGCTACGGGAATTGCCACAGCGGGACTATGGCTGCTGGTGAAGCCCAGCGCATCCGGGAATCTCGGCGACATCTTGACGTTCGGTTGTGCGGTGGCATTCGCCGCTCATATCGCCTGCCTGGAACGGTTTACCCGTGAGGTCGATGCGCCTTCATTGTTTGCCTGGCAAATGATGGCCTCAGTCGTCTTATTGTTTCCTACCATGCTGATCGAACAGGCGCCGGTCCAGGCCTTTGCGCCGACGGCATTGTTGCTTGTCGGTCTTGGTGTGACAGGGGGACTTGCAACTGGGGCTTTTGCCATTCAAATGTGGGTCCAGCGCATTGTGCCTGCGCAACAGGTGGCATTGATTTTTGCATCGGAACCGGCCTATGCAGCCTGGCTGTCGTGGTATTTTCTGGGAGAAACCATGGATGCTCAAGGGTGGATTGGAAGTGGCCTGATCTTATTGGCGGTGGTGGTGGGCGCATCCGGGAGCGGCCCGCGATCGCCATTGCCCGCAATCAGCACAGTTCATGCCGCCTAACCCGCATTATTCTTGAACGTTTCTGATGGGATTGCTGGTTTGCTGTGCTGGGGAACGGAGTTGCGGGTTTCTCGTTTCGGGTTTCGTGATGTCAGGAAACACGCTCCGAAAACTTGAAACCCGAAACCCAAAACTCGAAACATGTTTTGGAACGCCATTTCGCACCCAACCTTCATGAACAATACAAGGCAACTCGTTATTAAGGAGTCACATGGCGCAAAAATTTGGTAACGGACGTTGGGTGCAGGAAGGGTTTTTGGATAATCGTGTCGAAGGAACGGTTGTGGGACGGATCGTATTTGCGGTGATCGGCCCTGTCGATATGTTCTTACGAGGTAATTTCAAGCCTGATATCGCCGGTCAGGTCATTCAATTTCGGAATAGTAGATTTGAGGACGAGGACCTCGCGGGGCAGATCATTGGCGACATGGAAAATCCGCAGATCGGGGATGTGAACCTGATCTCATTCGACCCGCATCCGAATCTTGTGCCTCATCCCTACATTGAATGGTTCTCGTTGAGAAAGAACCACTATCGGTTCGAACTGGAGCCGGCTGATGCCTGGGTTGTTCCTGCTTCGGAGGTGGAAACGATCGATCAGATGAGCCGGACAATCCGCGAGGCGCTTGCCGAGCGTGTAACGGAACGGCCGAATCAGGAACCCACCGAGTGGGTATAGCAGGTGAGAACGCGTCCCTCAAGTCTGGCTAAGTAACAATAACAGTCGCGATTTCAGTATGATCGGTATGGTCGGCTGTCTGCATCCCTCTCAATCGTCTCGTACGTTGCCATGCCCAGATATCGCCAGGGGGCGGTTGAAGTGGATAGACGAGCAGAGGATCTGAGTTCTCCCACGCTGAAGGGAGGGGGTCTAGGATCTCTCTGGAGACCTGTTCTTGGCCGAGAGCAAAGGAGACCGGCGCCGTCTCCATGACCTCTGAAGAGAGAAGCGTCGTGGATCGGCCTTCTCCAACTAACTGAACCCGTACAACGGATAGGCCCTTTTCCATCATTCCTAGGCGAGCCGCTGCGCCACGGGAAAGATCCAGAATTCGATTGTTGACGTAGGGACCTCGGTCAGTAATCCGTACAAGGAGATGTTTCCCGTTAATTAAGTTTAGGACTCGGACCACGCTACCGAGCGGGAGGGTTCTATGGGCTGCCGTCAATGCATCCATATCGAACAATTCGCCGTTGGCCGCTTGCCTGCCGTGAAACGACTCGCCATACCAGGAGGCCACACCGCGATCTTCTATTCCCACATCCAATTGAGATGCCCCCTTCGGAACCCACGAACAGGCACTCACGAGCATTCCCAGGCTGAGGCCCATCGCCCAGAACAGTGGTCGGCTGCTTCTACGGGTTCGGCACATCATCTCGTACCCCACTCCTTATAGTTGTACCGCGTTCCTGTGTGCCCTCACAGTACGGTCCAACCGAGAGTCCTACAATACCGAAAGCGTAGCCCTGACCCCTACTTTAGGCTGAAGGAAAACAAGAGATGCTGATCAAGAACTGTACGACAACGAACCGACAATCTTGGCTGGCAATAGAACGAGACCATATATAGAAGAAAGTACTTGTGCCAGTCAACCCATGTCGGGGGGGAGCGTGAAGTTTGAACTCAGCGGTCTTAACCCTGGCTGACTACTATTTGTCAAGTATGACGAAACGGCCAGAAGCTCGTTCACCCTTGTGGTCTTTGTAGGGCGCTAGGAGCCTGTCCGATATTGCCTTCGTGACGAGGCGAATGAGGTGCGGCCAGACGCGAGGGCCGCAGGCCAGAAAAAACCGGAGGCGTATTCACTTGAATACGTTGAGGATTTTTTCTGGTTGAGTACGATGCAGATGGCCGTGAATCGTTCGCCGCAGTAGAACGGTCAATGTCGGACAGGCTCCTAGTGAGGGGATTGAACCTGAATACTCTTGGCAAATACCCCGTCTCGCTGTTTCACATAGGTCAACCACACCGTCTCTCCCACTCTGATGGTCTGAAGTGCGACGCGCTTTCCCTTTCGCATTGTGCTGGTTTGGGCAGTCACTTTGGCTTCCACGATCATGTTGTCATGTTTGGGCAGCGGAGTTTTCACGACGATCATGTGAGGGGCCTGGGTGAAATTCACCGCCGTCACTTGGCCATGAACCCGATAGGTCCGGCTGCTGGTCGCCTCGCTGTGAGGCGGCAAGCAGAGTAGTATGACCAAGGCAGCGACTGCGCATAGCATGCCGCCTTTTTGATGCCCCATCATCTATGAATTCCCTCAGGCAGGTCGATCATAGGCAGCAGACTCTAACAGGATGAAGAAAACGTGTAAAGTTGCACGGGCAGGACCTCGATATTGACTGCCCCAATCCGACTGAGTAAGATGCCCACATGCTGCCTGCAAGGGTGCAACGGGTAGCCTGCCGGCAGTACTCCCCAATTCAACCGATCCCAATCACCGCATATGATTGAAGTTCAGCAGATCACGAAGCGGTATGGACAACATACCGCTCTCGATCGTGTCAGTTTCTCTGTCGCCAAGGGCGAGGTCTTGGCGTTCTTGGGCCCCAATGGCGCTGGTAAGACGACGACCATGCGCATCCTGACATGCTTTATGCCGGCGACAGAAGGGACAGCACGGGTCGCAGGGTTCGATTGCGCAGACCAGCCGATGGAGGTAAAACGTCGGATCGGCTACTTGCCGGAGACTCCACCGGTCTACCAGGAGTTGACGGTGACTGAGTATCTTCGGTTCGTGGGCCGCCTCAGGGGTCTGGGTGGAAACAGTCTTACTTCGTCCATGAAGCGCGAAATCGAACGGCTTGGACTCGGCACGGTGCAACATCGGCTCATCGGGAATCTGTCTCGCGGGTATCGCCAACGCGTGGGATTGGCCCAAGCGCTATTGCATGATCCCCAGGTCTTAATCTTGGATGAACCGACTGTGGGGCTCGATCCGAAGCAGATTATCGAGATCCGCGAATTGATCAAAAATCTCGCCGGCTCCCACTCTGTCATCTTGAGCACCCACATTCTTCCTGAAGCGACCGCCGTGTGCCAGCGTGTCGTCATTATCAATGGCGGGCGTATTGTGGCGGAAGATACTCCCGAACAACTCTCTGCGCGTCTGCGCCAGTCTGAAAAGATCTCGCTGACCGTCAAGTCTCCAGCTGCGGATATCGACAGCCGTTTGAAGGCGGTGCAGGGGGTCCAGAACGTGTTCATGGGCGGCACCTCCGGTACCTTTCTTCTGGAGTGTGAACTCGGCCGAGACGTGCGGGAAGAGGTGGCTCGCTTGGTGGTCACCAACGGGTGGGGGCTGCTAGAGCTGAAAGCGATTTCCATGACGCTGGAAGACGTCTTTCTTCAATTGACCAGACATGAGGAAGGCCTCGCGCCGGATGCGGCGGTTGCTGCAACAGCACCGGCAGGCCAGTCAGTATGACCCCAGTCCAAGCCATTATTGCCAAGGAGCTACGTTCGTACTTCGTCTCGCCTGTGGTGTATGTCGTGGGGGCCGTGTTTCTTCTCACCGTGGGGCTCCTGGCCTATCTCTACGTGGTCTTTGCCGGAGCCCAGGCGATCCAGCTCATGCAGGTACAGGGGAGCGCGCAGATCAATTTGAACGATCTGGTCTTCCGGAACTTGTTTGCCAGTACACGATTTATCCTCTTGATTATCTTGCCGATCCTGACGATGCGGCTGTTCGCCGAAGAACGCAAACTCCGCACCTTTGAATTCTTGCTGACCTCTCCGGTCGGCATCAACGAAATCGTGGCGGGGAAGTTCATGAGCGTCTTTCTTGTCTTTCTAGGCCTTCTTGGACTGACCGGTCTCGTGCCGCTCGTGCTCGCCCTGTTCTGCGATTTCGATTGGTATCCCATACTGACCGGCTATCTGGGGCTTGCCTTACTCGGCGCCCTCTTTCTTTCCGTCGGGGTCCTGGCTTCAGCACTGACTGAAAACCAGATTGTCGCGGCCTTTGTGAGCATTGGCTTCTTACTGGTTCTGTGGCTTCTTGCCGGTCTGGGCTCATTACTTGGAGATACGGCCGTGGGACAGGCCGTCTCGTATCTGTCCTTCATGGAGCACTACGACCATTTGGTCCGAGGGCTCATCGACACGAAGGATCTGGTGTATTTTTTCAGCAGTCTGGTCTTGATGCTCTTTTTGTCTCATCGAGTTGTGGATTCGGCGCGGTGGAAATGAACCTCAGAACGTTCCCTCTTGGCGTCATTGGAATGGCGTTGGCTATAGCCGGCGCGGTCGGGTATAGCTTCGCTCCGGAGAATCTCTGGCTGGTCTATTCCCTGGAAGGATCGGCGCTCCTCTGCCTCAGTATCTATGTTGTCGCCCATTTCAGCGGCCTGAAGGCCTTCTCTGCCCGCCGCTCCACGCGTATAGGGGCCAACAGTCTGTTGATGATCTTCTTCTTCATCGGTATTCTCGCCATCGTCAACTTTCTAGCTGCTCGCCACTCTATTCGTTGGGATCTGTCGGAGAACCAGAACTTCTCCCTTGCTCCTCAGACCTATCGTATATTGCGGAATCTCCCGCGCGAAGTGACGATCACTATCTTTACCAGAGAGAAGGACCCAGGCTACCAAGCGTACAAAGAACGGCTCGATAGTTATCGGCAAGCCAGCCCGAAGATTTCTGTGGAGTTTGTGGACCCGGAGCGACAGCCAAAAATTGCCCAAAACTATGGTATTACCAGAACCGATACGGCCGTGTTTGAAAGCGCCGGGCAGAGTGTTCGGGTCAATGTGCCCTCGGAAGTGGAGTTGACCGGCGCGTTGATCCGTGTGTCTCAAGACGGCAAGAAGCGGGTGCTCTTCCTCGAAGGGCACGGGGAGCCGAGCCTTGACGACCGTGAGCGAACCGGACTGTCTGCCGCCAGGGAGATCTTGTTCAAGCAAGGTTACGAGGTCGGCGTGCTCAGCTTGCTCAAAGAGGACGCGGTGCCAGATCGCACGGCTATTCTCGTCGTAGCTGGCCCCCGTCGGCCCGTGACCGCCGAGGAGCAGGAACGGATTCACGCCTACGTGGAAAAAGGCGGCCATCTCCTGTTGCTCATCGACCCGGATACGCAGGCCGACCTGAATCCTTTGCTCAAGCGATGGGGCCTGGGGGTCGGTCCCGGAGCCCTGGTCGATTTGCAAGATCGATTAGCGCAAGGCGATCTGACATCTCTACTTGTCCGCACCTTCACCGAGCATGAAATCACGCAGGACCTGTCCGCCGCCGTGTTGTTTCCATTGGCGCGACACATTACCTTCGATGAACAGGCCGGCGGCGCATGGGACTATGTGCCGCTCGCCCGAACATCGCCGAATAGCTGGGCAGAAACCGATCTGAAGGGCCGCGTCGTCAACCTCGACGAAAAGGAGGACATCAAAGGCCCCTTGACGATGGCGGCAGCCCTTGCGCCAAAGGTGACACCGGAGGAAGGCAAGCCTCGGCCGGCGGTTGTGGTGATCGGCAATTCCACGTTCGCGACGAATGCCTTCGTCAATTTTCCAGGCAACAGCGATTTTTTTCTCCACTCAGCCGCATGGCTGGCTGAAGAACGGAATATTCTGGCGATTGTCCCGAGGGACTCCGCGCTTCGCCCATTTACCCCCAACCCTGTGCAAGAGCGAACCCTGCTGTATCTGCAAGTCATCCTTTTGCCGGCTACCATGGTATTTTCCGGCATTATGGTATGGCGCAAACGCCGGCGCCTGTAGCCCATGCGATATTGGCCCACACTTGTCTTGGCGCTCGTACTGGCCGGGCTCGGCCTGTACCTCTATGCTGTCGAATTGCCCCAGAAAGAATCGCTCGATCGGCAAGATATTGCCGACAAGAAGGTGCTGTTGTTCGACCAGGATACTCTCTCCGGTCTCACCCTCAAAACCGATCAGCAGGAACTCGTCTTTGCCCGGACATCTGAAAAGGGCTGGGTGTTGACCTCGCCGCTCAGCACAGAAGCCGATCAGCGCGAAGTGCAAAGTCTGATCCGAGCCTTGGTGACAGGTATGGTGACCCGCTCCGTCGAAGACCACCCAACGAATCTGAGTCCCTATGGACTCGACAGACCGGTGACGTCCATCACCGTCGCAGCTGGCGTCGCAAAGGAGACGTTCTTGATCGGGGATAGCGGGCCGCTTACTTCCACTCTCTATGTCTTTCGTGAATCGGATCGTAAGGTGCTGCTCACCAATCTGGCCTCCAAAGATTTCGTCAATAAGACGTTGATGACCTTTCGCCGAAAAGATCTCTTGCGCGTGTCGCAGAGCGATGTCGATCGTGTCCGTCTCACTTATCCGACCACCGAGATTGTGCTCTATCAAGGGCAGGAAAAACCAAAAAGCAAATGGAAGCTCCGCTACCCGATAGAAGCCGAAGCCGATCAAAACGAGGTGCGAACCCTTTTGTTTCGGCTCGAAGATTTGAAGGCGCTGGGCATCGTCGATCCGGGACCCGAACATGACGCGCTGGCCAAAACGCTGATGGCTCCGAAAGTGAAAGTCACGATCCATACGGTCGATGGCGATCAGACCGTCAAGCTGTACCAGCCGGACCCGGCCAGCGGTGAAGCGTTTGCGGAAACGATTGCTACCGGCCCTCTCTATCGCGTCAACCCCACCGCAATCCGAGACTTGACCAAGGAGCTCTTTACGTTTCAAGACAAGCGATTACTCGGTATCGACTTCAGCGACATCGCCATGCTGTCCGTCAAAACGTCGACCGAGGACTATGTCTTGATCAATCAACAGAAGGAATGGGTCTTGGAGGATCAGCCGACTGCCCAGCTGGATCAACAGGTGACCGATTTGTTTGTCAGCCGTGTGGCGAACGTTCCGGCCGAGGAGCGAGTCGTCAAACAGGCTGGACCGTTGGCGCCGTACGGCCTTGTGACGCCGGCAGCGGAGTTCATTGCCACGGGAAGGGATGGGAAAATTGCCGGGAAACTTTCAATCGGGAGCCATGCCAATGGACTAGCCTATGCGATGGGGCAACGGATTCCTGGCATATTCCAGATTCGCGCCGACCTGCTCACACAGATTCCGATAAAGAAGGATCTCTTGACCTCCCAACCTGAGAAGACACCCACTGTACGCTAGTCAGAGCCTGCTGGTTACTCTTTCTCGCTTCAGTTTCTGAGAATCGAACCGATACAGATACAGCGTATCGAACACAGACAGATCCGAGTCCGGTCAGACTGTTCCTATCCGCAGAGCCTGGAGGCCGTAATATGGGCACTCACGCGCCTGTCCCATCGTCTCACGAGAAAACGATCCTGGTCGTCGACGACGACCTTTCAACGATGTTGATCTGCGTCAAGACGCTCCGTGCTGAAGGGTTCACCGTTCTTGAAGCGGAGGGCAGTCCGGAGGCATTAAAGATCTTGGCCTCCCATCAGAAGCCAATCGATCTGTTACTGACGGATCTCATGCTGCCTCCGCCAGGCTTTCAGTTGACCGCTACGACAAATCCGTATCCACGGGTCCATGGTCACGATATCATTCAGCGCGCCGTAGCCATGAAGAAGACATCACGCGTCATCTTGATGTCGAGCCTGTTGCACCATGAGCGCAAGGCCTACCAAGCGCTCATCGACCGTATACCCTTTCTCCAAAAGCCCTTTTCCACTGAAATCTTATTGCGGCTGGTCCACGAGGTATTGGCTTCGCCGCCGCTTTCAGTTGAAGGCTTTGCCATCGAATCGATCACCAAAAAAGACGTTCGGTGGTATGGGTAGCTTCCCGTTTCACGTCACGTGAATCATGACCCTTCCAATGCGTGCTGAATGATCGCTGAGTTCGCTTTTGAGTTGAGGCTGAGGCCGCACTCCCAGGTAGACGCGCGTTGATTCAACAGTATCGAACGCATCATATCCCCCTCGCGTCATCGAACAACGACTTCCTAAATTAGGTTGAGATAAAAGGCCTCTTGTGACCGTCAACGGTCGCGTGAGGATTTTTGTTGTCTCATTGAGCAGAAATCATCAATCGTCACATGCGAACCAGCCTCTATCGAAGTCATACCCCTGTCACATATATAATATGAAACATGGACTAGGGTGTTGGCGGGGCTGATAGTCTGACAAGGAGCCTTGGTCAACAAGTCGGTTGAGGGGACATGCCGGAGCGTGATCGAAACCTATCGAGGATGGGCGAGAGGAAATCAGTGAAAAACAGAATGTGGGCCTTCGGAGTCTGGCTCTGTCTTGCGTTGTCTGCGCCAATTGCGTCGGCGATGGCGACGGAGGTGAAATTACATATTCCTCCGGTAGTTCAGGAGCGCCCTAGTTGGTGCTGGGTGGCTGTTGGAGAAATGGTCTTCAAATACTATGACATACCGACTGTTCATCGCACAGACTTTCAATGTGGAATCGCCCAGGGGATGAAGCTTTGCGGAGCGGCGCCGAATTGTTCCGAATGCGAGATCCCTGACAGCGATAGCGCCACCATGGCCACCATGCTTCAACGATATCCGTCGCTAGCTGCCGGGAGCGATTTAGTAGGAGAGATCGCGCTGACAGTCCAGTCGAAGACCGGCAGCCTTTCCGAGGCGGAAGTGAAACAAGAGATCGATGAGGGCCGTCCTATTATCGTTCGAGTGTCCCCGTCCGGGTTCAAGATCAATGGAATTTCTCAGCATATGGCTCTCATCGTCGGCTATGACGATAGCTCTGGGGGCTTGAAGCTGACTGTGAACGATCCATTTCCGTTCGAAGACGACCGATTTCTCTGGATTGGGAACCCCTATCAACCGAACATGGATATGTCAGAGGAAAATGATGGCCAATATGAGATCAGTTTCGAAAGGTTTCGCTCAAAGATCAAGTGGAACCAGACGATGTATCGAATGACCTGTGCGGGGAAGGGCTGTCCGTCCGACCATCTCCAGGGTATGGGAGGCGTCGCTGGGAAAGGTGACCGTGAGGTGATTCAAGCCGTTCTCGCGGCCTCATCTGATGACTTCAAAACAGCACGTAGGGGACATAAAGTCGTCGATCATACAGGGACCACATGGCGATCCAACATTTCCTTTACCGGCGCCAAGCAATGTTTGGTGAGGGACAAAGACGGAGTCGATGGAGCGCAGTGGAGCTGCACATTCAAGTTTTCAGACAGGTCAGAAGCCGACACAGCGGTGGAAGATATTGTGAAACGACTACGCGCCAGCCTGCCCGATGGTTGGGCTGGAACGGGTCTTGATCAGGACTCTGACACAGAGCTGTACACGAGAACAGACAAGTTCATTGCCAATAAGCCAGGAGCAAATTCGACGATCCGCGTCTATTATATCGACGTAAAGAAAAGTGGGCGGGTCACCATGTTCCTTTCCGTCCAATCGCCCCTTCCAATCCACCCGTGAGTAGGCTACATTCAAGCCACGCCCCCGTAGCTCAGTTGGATAGAGCAGCGGTTTCCTAAACCGTTTGTCGTACGTTCAATTCGTATCGGGGGCACCAATCCGCACAGTTTGTTCCTGTCACCATTGTCCGCAAAAAAGCCCTCTATTCTGCAGCGCTTGCCCACAGTACCTCTGTTTATTTTCCCGTGTTTTCTTGCCGCGTTGCGAAGGCTAGGCTACACTTTCCCCACACTCTATGGCACGAGCAAAAATATCGGAACAGCCCCGTGCGCGCTCCAAAGCGGCCATTGCCGCTGCGGTCGACGAACTCTCTCGCGGCGCAGCAGCGCTCAAGGAATTTCTTTCGCAGGTGGAAGATCTTGGCCGAGAAGGCTTCCCTTATATCGACGCAGCGAGGGCGAGAACAGAGTTGCAGTTTCGTGAATGTATTCGCCGCACATTCGGCGAAAAATCCCCGGAGTTCCAAGCGCATCGTCATCACAGACTTCTCATGGGCAGCCCCGATGAGACACGGCAGAGTATTGCCGTGATCAAGGCCCTGATTGCCACACTGGACCAGAAAAAACTTGAGTTGCAGGGAGGGCCTCCGTTCCAACAGATCCCAACAGCGCCTTCGGCTCCATCAATGCCTGCGAGTCCACCGTTGACGTTAGTGCCGGCATCGATTTCGACCGTCCAGGTGGCCATAGCGCCGACAGGGCCGATCGCGCCACCACCGGTGGCTGTTGCCATGACGACGAATCTCAGTGTGGCTTCTGTCTCTGTCGTACCAAGTTCACCTCCGGCTCCTCCGCTTCCCCCGGGCCCGTCGCATAAGCCGGAGCCCCCGATCTCCGCTACACACGACTCGGCGCCATCGCCGATTCCACCAGCTCCGATTGCAACAGCGGTACCGCCTACGCCTCCGAAACCGGCTGCTCCTGTCGCGTTGGAGCCTCAGCCTGCGAAGAAAGACGTGTCTCAGTCCAGCCGGCCACAACAGCCACTACAACCTGAACCGGAGCCCATCGTGCACCCAATTTCTCCCCCCAAGCAGCAGCCAGGGATACAGGACGCGCCTCTTCCCTCGACACCGGTTGATTCCTCTTCTTCACGCCAAGAGCCCACACCTCAGTGCGCGCAGATCGAATCGACCCCTGTCGAACGTGTGAGGACACTGTGCTGTCGGTTCCACTCCGTTGCCCGGCAGCTGCGACTCCGTGGGGAGCATCGAGCGACGTTGAGTGTGGAAGACGAGACTGATGTGCAGGACTTGTTGCACGCCTTGCTGCGTATCCAGTTCGACGATATCGATACAGAGGAATGGACACCGAGTTATGCCGAAGGAGCGCCTCGCACGACATTTCTCTTGAACGACAATCAGCTTGCGGTGCTCGTCAAAAAAACACGCAACGGTCTCACTGCTAAAGACCTGACTGAGCAAATACGGATCGATACCGAACGCTATCTCACGAAGAGCCGATGCACGTCGCTCTTGTGTTTTATTTACGATCCGGATGGCCGCATCGGCAATCCGAGGGCCTTTGAGACCACACTCACCACGGTAAACGGCTCCTTGACCATCGATGTACTCATCGCTCCGAAATGAGGTGACACATGAAAAAAACGAAATCTGCCGTGAACACGCTCCCCGTATCGTCTATCGGTACACTCGCATTGACAGAGGAGACAGGCATCCGCTACGTTGATGCCGCTCAGGCTGCTGCGGTGCCATGTACGATTCATGCTCCGGTTGATGGCGGGAGGATTATGTCGGACCGGGCCTACGTGCTCATCAATGTGCAGCCGGGACGCACGAGCGACGTGGTTCGAGCGTTATCCGGAATCAAGCAGATCAAAACCATCGATCCTTGTTGGGGCAAGCCGGATATTATCGTCGTGGTGGAAGTATCAGACCAGGATGCCCTCACCCAACTGGTGCTGCGCCGGATTCACGAGATCGAAGGCGTTCTGCAAACCGATACCCATCTCGTCTATCGATTGAAAGCCAGTAATTCAAAGTGACTGAATGAAGGAGCAGGGAGTTTTGCCACTGAGAAGTGCTGCCGACTACGCCACAATCGTATAGCCGGATCTTCTATTCTGCTTCTCCACTGTCGGCATCGTCGCCAAGATCCAACCCGAACCGTTCAGCCATCCGATAGAGTGTGCGGCGATCGATGCCGAGAATCTTTGCCGCTTTCACTTTATTCCCCTTGGTTTCCTTCAGTACGCGAACGAGATGACGCTTCTCGACCTCCTCGAGCGACAAAGAGCCTTCGCCACTGTGTTCGACCGTTCCTGTGGCATCCTTCACCTGTAGCTCTGTTCGACGAATCGACGCAGGCAGATCCTCCGGCGTGAGGAGGGGACCGTGACTCAATGAAATAGCCCGTTCAATGGCGTTTTCCAATTCGCGCACATTGCCGGGCCATCGGTACTGCATCAGCAGCGCCATAGTCTCCGGCAACACCCCGCGTACCGCATGCGAGGCCCCTGCCGCGCATTTCTGCAAGAAGTGATGCGTCAGCATCGGAATATCTTCTCGCCGCTCCGCCAACGACGGCAAGTTGATCCGCACCACATTGAGCCGATAAAATAAATCGTCCCGATACTTTCCCTCCTTGACGAGCTGTTCGAGATCTCGATTTGTCGCCGTGATGATACGGACATCGACCTTCGTCGATGTCGTGCCGCCGACACGGCGGACCTCGTGGTCTTGCATCACCCGCAACAACTTCACTTGTACTGCTTGTCCCAACTCACCGATCTCATCGAGAAAAAGCGTGCCTCCGTTCGCGGATTCAAAGAGGCCGATCTTGTTGCTCACTGCGCCGGTAAAAGCCCCTTTTTCATGCCCGAACATTTCAGACTCCAGAAGCGTATCCGGTAGCGCCCCACAATTGACCGGAATAAACGGCTTGTCTCGACGAGGCCCATTCGCATGGATCGCTCGCGCAATCAGTTCCTTGCCGGTCCCGCTTTCCCCTTGCAGGAGCACCGTGCTCTTGCTTTCGGTCACCCGCGCCACCAGCGTATACACTTCCAGCATGGCCGGGCTGCTCCCCACCAGCGGAGACCATGTATCTTTGCTTCGCAACTCTTCACGAAACCGTGCATTTTCCCGGATGAGCCGGCAGTGATCGAGACTCCGCTTGACCACCAGCTTGATATCTTCCTTCTTGAACGGCTTGGCGAGATAGTCGTAGGCTCCTTGCTTAATCGCTTCGATCGCGCCTTCGAGAGAGCCGAAGGAGGTCAGGACGACCACCGCGGTGTCAGGGCTCATCCGTTTAAACTCACGCAAGACCGTCAGTCCATCAACTGCGCCCATGCGAATATCCGTGAGCACCAGATCCACTTGTCCCAGCCGTCCACGAGCGATCACTTCTTCACCGCTGGCAAAGGCTTCGACGGTATAGCCGTCCTTCTTGAGGAACTCAGCCAAGAGATCGCGCGCGACTGCGTCGTCATCGGCTACAAGGATATTTGCTGGTTGCATCAGGTGTTCTCCGCTACGTGCGTCGGCTCGTTTTTCAATCCAGGCAGGGTCAACGTCACAGTTGTCCCACGTCCGGTCTCGCTCTCGAGCAACAGACTGCCTCCATGGGCGAGGACCGTTTCACGGCTCAAGAATAGACCTAAGCCCGTACCTTTGCCAACCGCTTTGGTCGTAAAAAATGGCTCGAAGGCTTTTTGCATATCGGCTTCCGGCATACCGCATCCAGTATCCATCACCTTGATTACGATCACCAAAGGCGACATGGCATCGGCTACCAGACGGCCGCGGTCGAACTCTTCCGATGAAGACGCACGGTACTCGACCGACACACGCACTGTTCCCTGCGGCGGGGTCGCGGCTAAGGCATTGGCAAATACGTTTACCAATACTTGATGCATCTTTTCCGCATCGGCCCAGACGAGCGGGAGAGCTTCTGGGATGTCAACCGTCACAGTGATTTCTTTCGCATGGAAAGCCGGTTCCATGAGCACGACCGCCGGGCGGATTACCCGTTCCACGGGCAACCACGCCGGCTCAGGCTGGCGCTGTCTGGTTGAAGACAGTAAATCCTGAATGATCCGAACCACCCGTGTGAGCTGTTCATCGATTACGGTCACCCGCTTTTTCATCTCAGGCGTGACGCCTGGTTCTTCAGCCAGCGCTTGCACGTGCCAGGCGATTGAGTGCAGTGGCGTTCCAATCTCATGGGCGACGGATGCCACTAGTTGTCCCACTGCGGCTAACCGTTCGGAGCGATTCAGCTTGTCTTTTGCATCGACCAGTTGCGTGTTGGCTTTCAAGAGACTTTCTGTTTCTCGAGCGAGCGCAGCGCGCGCCGCCGCTTCTCTCGTCTTGCGCTCTTCCCACGTCATACCGATATAGGCGACGACCAGAAGCACCCCCGCGACCACACTGCGATTGATGACTGACGATTGAAACCGTCCCGGCTTGGTCGGTTGCATCAACCCCATGTAGGTCGCCACGATGCAGGCCAACACCGTTGCGAGCATCAGCCCGCGACTGCGTACAGTTGCCACCAACAGAATCGGCAACACAAAACCGTACGCAGCGACCACGTTTGCTGGGGCAGCCATTTCAAGTACGACGATTGCCAAGAACACTGCCCCGGCGATCGCCAGCACGATGCGATGTTGCTTCAACATGGGAATGGGCGATGCGTCAATTGCCGATGAACCATGGTCCAATCTCTAGCAGGCCGCGAAAAAACCATTTTGCCACAGCAGGGATTCAAAGATCTGCACGTCTAGGAGAAAAACGCCTTACCGGATGCTCAAAAAGGCCATTCCGCAAGGGCCGTCAATTCTCTCTATTTATTTTTAGGGGAGTGGTCGAGGCTGCTCTTTACTGCGCGCGTCCAACGAGGGCCTTCTGAGGCCGCGCGTTGCGCGAGCACAGAAGATCATCAGGCTCCATCCGCTCCTCCCTGCTGGCGGACTTTTTCAGCATACGGATAGAGGGTCTTACCCTAGCGGACGGGTCGAACGCAAGGCAGCTGCAAGTTGCCCTAGACGCGCGTCGCACAGCATCTTGTTCACAGGATCTGAATATTTGCGAACCCAGTTCGGATGACTGTCGACTGTTCCAGGAAGATTGGTTTGCGGAAGTTCGCCCAAGGCGTCTTCGAGATTGACCAGAACGATGCAGGACGGCGTACGAGCCAGGTAGAGGTGAATCGCTTGGGAGAGTTCGCTCGTCATGGCGGGTGCGGTGGCCGGGTCCTCAGTCATGCCAGATGGCAGGAGTTGTTCTCGCTGAAGCGCATTGAGGATGCTGGATTTGTCGCGCCGGCGCTCTTCCCAAGCGTGGCAGCGCGCCGCATCGTCTGGAAAGGCCCCTAATTCAGCCCGTATCCGTAAGTCCTCGCCGGCCCAAAATCCGGCGAGGGTCGGCAAGTCATGCGTCGTGGCCACAGCCAACGATTGCTCAGGGTAGTCGCCGGGTGGTTTCATGGCGCCACTTGCGTTGCGCTCGAAGTAGAACACCCGATAGGACAGCACCCGCGCCTTTGCCAATTGCTCTCTGACCCAGTCTGGAACCGTGCCGAGGTCTTCTCCAATCACGAGGGTCTTGGATCGAACGCTCTCCAATGCCACAATTGCCAGGAGGTCTTCAAAGGGGTATTGCACATAGGTGCCTTCGGATGCGGGCCTCCCGCGTGGAATCCAAAAGAGACGGCAGAATGCCATGACATGATCTAATCGGATAGCCCCGCACGATCGGAAATTCTTCCGCAACAGCTGGATCATCAGCTCATAGCCATTGGCGCGTAACGCGTGAGGGTTGATCGGAGGCAAGCCCCAGTTTTGTCCCTCTGGCGCAAACGCGTCGGGTGGAGCGCCGCAGTCAGCTCCGAGCGCCAATACCGATTGGTAGATCCAAGCCTCTGCCCCATTCCGATCAGCGCCAAGTGCCAGGTCATGATACAGGCCGATCGGCATGGCCAATTGTTCGGTCGTCCGCCGGATCTCATTCAGCTGGTCGTTTGCCACCCACTGAATATATTGAAAGAAGCGAACGCGCTTTCGGTGCCGCTTCGCGTATTCGCGAGCCGGTTGGCCAGGGGACTGAAACTGTTTGGGCCACTCGTGCCAGGTGGTCGACTTTGATTGAATCAGTCGGCGCTCTTCCTCCAGTGCCTGGAAGGTTGCATAGAGATCGAGAGGAGTGCCTTCAGACTGGATAAACCGTTCGAGAAGCCAGGCTCGAGCCGTTTTTGGTCGGAGATTCGGTTCCTCTCCGCTGTAGGCGTCCACGAGAAACTTCTGATAGGCCAGATACAGCATGGTGCGTTTGGCGGTTGCTATGGCATCATAATCTACCTGACGGCGTTCCCTCAGCGCCTGGAGATTGGCTTGAAAGTCTGGAGCACGGAACTGTTGCTGTGCCTGTTCCGAGCCGTAAAATTCCGGGAGCCGCTCAAGGTCGATATAGAGTTCATTCAGATAGAGGCGGCTGTTCGGCGCATAGGGGCTGATGTGGTAGGGCGCGGTATTCCGCAAGGCGTGCAGTGGATTGAGTCCGATGACTCCGGCGCCCAGTTCCTTGCCGGCCCACTCCACAATCTTATTGAGGTCGGTGAAGTCGCCGCATCCCCAATTGCGATCGGATGACAAGGAATAGAGCTGTAAGGTCACTCCCCACAGCCGTTGGTGTGCTTCGATCGACGGTGGGACATAGCAGTGGCGTGGCGCCACGATGACACGCATCGCCCCCACGGTTCCCCCAACCAAACCCGTGGCTCGTATTGTCAAGTTGTAGTACCCAAGCGAGAGGCCTTGCGGAGCAGGGATTTCAATACGCACATGCCGGAGTCCCTTGAGAACACGAATCTCTACCGCGGAGAGCCCGGGGCCTGCTAGACCCTCTTGCACGACGGCATCTGTTTCGTCACGGATCTGCCACTCGATGGCGATGGATGTTTCTTGTCCGTCATCGAGTGTGAGGCAACAAAGTAACGGAGTTCCAGTTTCACCTTCGTGGAGAATTTTTACTGGATCGCAAGGGCGTTGCCATGGTGCGTCATCCCATTTTTGTAATGCCTCTGTTACCGAGGCGAGTGAATCGACCTCAAATCCCATGGCAGTTAACAGAGCGCGCCTGGTGTTATCGGAGGTGAGGTGACGATTACCGGCGATATCGTAATAGTCTGTCGCGATGCCGGCACGTTCACCAAGTGCGGCAAGGAGGGTCTGCTCCGTCTGATCGTACATGCACGGGAGTCTGCGTGAAGATCATCGTCATGTCAAGCTATCCTATTGTTCTTCAAGAAGAATTCAGATGATCGTCTTTTCGGATCTTCGTTGAAAGAGGCAGGTTCACCGCGGCTCTAATGCGCAGGTCTGTTCATGTGGGACGCCTGTTGTCTAGTGATAGCTCCAAGCGGGACCCTGTGGCAACAGATCGCGCTCTGCTTGCAATGTGTTGTTGACTCATTCCGATGTCGAACCATCTCAGCCGTTCTCTTCTGCTCGCGTCGTCAATAGAAGAAGCGCCACATTCTCTTCACAACCGCTGAGCCCTCAATTCCTGTGACCAGCTACCGTCTGGTGACGTTGTATAACGATTGATTATCAGGTTAGGTTTATTGACTCCCTCATTTCATTTTGTTAGCCTCAAGCCCCACCGTGTTACTGCCGATAGAGAAGACGAGAAAGGTCTGGCAGTATCCTTGGCATCCAATCCCGAAAGGAGTTCCGATGGCTAGCTCAACCGCTTCGCCAGAATTGCTCACTGCACTGCAGAATAAGGCCACACAGCTTCGGATCGAGAGCGTTCGCGCGACGAGTGAAGCCGGGAGTGGGCATCCATCCAGTTGCTGTTCCGCCGCTGACATTGTCGCGGCCCTATTTTTCTCCGTCATGCGATACGACCCCAACAATCCGAAAGCGTACAATAACGATCGATTTATACTGTCAAAAGGCCATGCTGCTCCTTTGCTTTACGCCGCTTGGGCTGAAGTGGGTCTCTTTCCCAAGAGTGAACTGCTCAAACTTCGAACGTTGACGTCCGATCTTGAAGGCCACCCGACGCCTCGGTTGCCATTCGTGGACATGGCCACGGGTTCGCTCGGTCAGGGATTGCCCGTCGGTATCGGCATCGCCCTCAATGCCAAATTCGTCGATAAACTGGACCACCGGACCTACGTCTTGATGGGCGACGGAGAGTCCGTTGAAGGATCTGTATGGGAAGCGGCTGAAGTCGCGCGTCATCACGGACTGGACAATCTCTGCGCCATTGTGGATGTCAATCGGCTGGGTCAAAGCGACCCCACCATGTTGCAACATGACATGGAGGCGTATCGTTCCCGATGGGCCGGTTTTGGCTGGCAGGCATTGGTGGTTGACGGGCACGATCTTTCATCGCTGCTCGACGCATTCGATACTGCTGCCGGCACCAAAGGGAAACCGACGGTGCTTCTCGCCAAAACGTTGAAGGGCAAGGGCATCTCCTTTATGGAGAACCACCCGAGCTGGCATGGGAAGCCGGTCGCCAAAGGCGAGGAAACCCAGAAGGCGATCGATGAGTTGACGAAGCAGTTGAGAGCGAGCAGCACTGCCATTTCATTGAAGAAACCATCAGCGCCGGTCCAGGAGACTTCGTCTATCAGTCCACTCCCACCTTCGCCCTACAGAATAGGCGACGCTGCCGCCACGCGCGAAGCGTTCGGCCATGCATTTGAAGCACTGGGCGCGGTCAATCCGCTGGTTGTAGGACTGGATGCCGACGTAAAGAATTCGACCTACACCGATAAGTTCGGTAAGAAGTTTCCCAATCGATTCTTTGAAAATTTTATTGCGGAGCAAAACATGCTCGGGGCTGCAGCCGGATTGGCCGCCTGCGGGAAAGTTCCATTCGTCGCCACATTCGCGGCATTTTTCACTCGCGCCTATGATTTCGTCCGTATGGCCGCCATCAGTGGCTCAAATATTAAACTGGTTGGCACACACGTCGGCGTGAGCATCGGTGAAGACGGTCCCTCCCAGATGGGCTTGGAGGATATTGCGATGATGGCCGCGCAACCGGGCGTGACCGTATTGTATCCGTCCGATGCGACCTGTACCTATCGGCTCGTCGAATTGGCTGCTACGCACAAAGGAATGGTCTACATTCGGGCCGGTCGGCCAAAGTCTCAAGTTCTCTACGGACCCGATGAAACGTTCCAAATCGGCGGGTCCAAGGTCATCCGTCAAGATGCATCAGATGTCCTCACGATCGTCGCAGCCGGCGTCACACTGTTCGAGGCCCTTAAGGCCTATGACACATTGAAAGGTGCAGGCATTTCCGTGCGGATCGTCGATCTCTATAGCATCGTTCCCATCGATCGCACCACGCTGCTGGATAGTGCCAGAGCCACTCAGGGGCGCATCCTCACCGTTGAGGATCATTATGCGCACGGTGGACTTGGAGATGCGGTGCTCAGCGCGGTCGGACCAGAAGGTATTAAAGTACATAAGCTTGCGGTTCGCACGATCCCACACAGCGGGAAGCCGGACGAACTCATCGATCACTTTGGCATCGGGGCGCGATCCATTGTCGAAGCAGCCAAACGAATCACAAAGTAAGCCCTCCTGCATCGCTCTTCCTCATGAGTGTGATGGTATTGCTTTCCTGAACTTTCTGTCAGGATCGGTTCGCCAACGTCTGCTTCAGGAACTGACCGAAGCCTGCTAGCCCGCATTATTCCGAGGGTTCGTGACGAAACCGCCGAGACGCCAAGCGAGATGAGCGGCATGTCGGCGGTTGCAGTAGAAGCCTTCGTGAATAATGCGGGCTAGGGCAGTGGTTGCTCGTGGAGAAACATCAGTCCGGCGATGATCCCGCATCGTGTGTGAAACTGGTGGGATTTCAATCGCCCGCTCATGGTGCGTTTTTTCGAGTAGGGGGGAGGTCTGCCGTGATGCAGGACTGCATAATTTCAGCGCGGCATTGCCATGACGTGGCCGCCGTATTGAGATGGCGAACCAGTTCTTCCGGCGCGATGATGCCAACGGTGATATCCACCAAGACGTGATCGGCTATGCGATGAAAATGCGCGGCGTTCACACCCTGCAAGGCGAGCAACGCCCTGCTTAGCTCGTTCTCATGGGTGTCGCAGCCAGGTCCTATCAGCATGATGGGAACTCTCTCCATGGCAGCGTGGCTGGGTTCGGTCGGCTGAAATACGGCAAGACCCACCGTGAGTGCCATCGCAAGCATCAGACGGTTGTGCCTGAGAGCTGTTCGCGTCATCGGAATACCTGTCTGCAGGGAAGCGATCTGAAGGCCTTGGGTAGGTTCATCGATTTGTCGAACCATGCGAAGCTCCGGTTCGGCTGGGTTACAGTGTTCCTCTCTTGAACACGTTCATAGGCAGGCGGCGAGGATCTCACCGCCTGCCCGTCGCCCTTTACGGCACTTCGACGATGTCGGACTTCATAGGACCCAGCACGGCAAGGAGTTCGTTCTTTTCCCTGGCTGGCACGTTGAACGTATCCAATGCCTTGACGAGGTCTTCAACCAGGGCATTGAAGGCAGCCGTCGTGATTTTCATGCCGGCATGCGTTGTTTTCATGTCTTTCCCCTCATAGGTGCAGGGGCCGCCGCTGGCTTGGCAGACCTGGTCGACCAGTTGTTTCTTCAGTTTTGGTAGATCAGCGTTGGCAAACCACCCGTTGATGCGCTTGTCTTGGCCTACGATGCTGACGAACTTGCCGACGACGGCCGTGATAGGGCCTGTTCCACCGAGCCGTTCATAGAGTGACGGCAACGGAGCATCGGCTGCCCACACCGGCGCTGAGATTAACAGCAAGGCGACGGTCAGCATAGTCTTGATGGCGCGAGAAAGTTGTTTCATGAAAGGCGCTCCTTTTTTGAGAGGTAAATGAGGGCTTCCTTCGAATGCACAGTTCTATCATATTTCTGGTCGTTTAGGGGTTCCAGGGGGTCAGTGGCATCAGCGGAGCATTCTTGGCTACCGGTGTAATCGTCAGCGCGGCAATGGCTCCACGAAGGGCTGAAGTGAGCGAATGTGTCACAATCGGATAGACCCCGGGTGATTCGGAGACCAAGTCGAATGTGGCGGCGCTTCCGGGTCCCACAACATAGGTTTGCACCCCTGTGAGTTTGTTGGCAGGGTTCCCGCTCTCGTAGACGTTGTCCCAAATCTCGCCGATCGGGTGGAGCGAGGAAAACTCGTTGGGGCCCGCGTTCACGAAATAGATCCGGACCCGCTCATTAGGTTTCGCTTCCAGCGCTTCCGCGCCGATGAAGAAGGGATGATACTTCCAGATTCCTCCGTTGAAGATCGTATAGTCGAACTTCCTGGCGAACATGGCCTCGACATCGTCGGGGTTCTTCCAGAGCTCTGATTGGACCAACAAAAACTCCCGGTCCGCTTTCGGCCAGACCTTCGGATTCTTGGGATCGACGATAATCGCGCCGAACATGCCGCGCGCGATGTGCTGAATCATAGGCGCTGCGCCGCAATGATAGAAAAACACGCCGGGCTTCTTTGCCTTAAAGGTGTAGGAAATGGTTTCTCCCGGCTTGATGGCCCGGTAGTTCTTCAGGAAATCGATTTCCGCCGCATGGAAGTCCATGGAGTGCTGATACACATTGGTCTTGGGATTATCCAGCGTGAAGTTGACAGTGTCACCTTCCGTGACCCGCACGACCGGCCCCGGCATCTGGCCGCTGAACGTCCAGGCCCTATATTTCTCTCCCGTTCCTTCCGTCACGATTTCCACTTCCATGGCGGTCATCTTGACGTCATGGGTCTTCGCAGATGCCTCGGAGGGCAATCCCATCAATCCGGCCATCGCAAGGACCATGGCCCCTGCGATGGCTGTCAGTTGAGGTGATTGTCTTTTCATCATGGTTGAACTCCTCTCTGAAATGGTTGGGAAAACTTCTCCAGGCAAATGTGCAACTGGTCTTTTCTATGTGAGGGTCTCACTGGCACTTCGCCTGTGTGTGAGGAAAAGAATAACATAACCAAATGTATTGATTGATATCGTAGTGTCAGGTTAAGAGTCAAGCCCTCGCCCTTTGTTAGTTCCAAATGACCCTGTGACCGGCCCGCCTTAACCGGATCCGACCAAGTCTCAATACCGAGCCAGGAGAGGAAAACAAGGTACGCTTAAAGGTCTGGCAGTTTCAAGTTCCAAGTGCAACGGGTGAATAATGACGCAGGTGCGTAAAGACTTCCAGGGACGTGGCAAAGTTGAGACTTTTTCTCGGTCGCGTATTCAGGCGATGGGCGATGGCGTTCAACTCGCGCTGGGTATAGCGCGACAAGTCCGTGCCCTTGGCAAGTACTGGCGTAGCAGGCCATTGGTGTTCTCGTTGGTGCCACGCTGCCACGGAGTGTACGGATCGGCAAAGAAGATCCGGATCGCGAGCCGCTGAGCTAGGCGCTCATGCTCGGCCAGCTCTTTCCCTCGATCATAGGCCAGCGTGTTGCGTAGCGGCGTGGGCACATGCCGAAGTTTCTTCTCGAAATCCGATCAGGCCCTCCCCGCATCCGTCCCATCCGTCCTCTGGCCAGAAGAGCCAGGCGAGTCGTCTGCTTCACCAGGGCCTCGACTGCCGACCCGTATTGTGGCCCCTGTGATGAGGTCGTCTTCCCAGTGGCCTGGCACTATGCGCGTAGTGCCATCGGCCAGTTGCTCGGTGATCGACATCATGTTTGGATGTGGCCGCGCCAATCAGTTCACCGAGGCCGATGCCGGATGGCCTTGCAGGCCTGTCGCAGGGCGGCCCGTAGCGAAGCGGAGGCAAAACCCTATTGGTTTACAAAAGCTCCGCCTTGAAGGGGTTACTCGGATGAGAGGTATGGGTCGAGGTTAGTACCAGATTGGAAAGCCTAACGTTGTTGTCTAAAGTGCGTCAAGTTGGTGGTCTCATATTCCTCAATTCACAATGACTTGAGCGGGTGGGGTGCGACAATCATTTCTGTCAATAAAAAAGCCGATCCGCCATCCCGTCTCACGACGGGGGCGGATCGGCCTCACGCCTGCGCGTGTTTTACCCCTTAGCCTGCTGTGGCTCTCGTAAAGACCGGGATGATGTTACCGGCAATACTGTTGATGTGGCGATTGCCCGCCTCATCCCAAGCCATGATGAGACCTCCGAAGCGTTGGTCCGGATCGTGGACCAAGTCCATCAGTCTTTGTATCTCCCACAGCGAATCCCGCGAGTCAAGCTTGACTTCTCTGGTCTCGCCTGGATTGATGGGAGACTCATCTTCGATATGCAGGCCGTCTGTGGCCATGATTTCAGCCGGATAGCTCGGGTCCAGGTTGTTGGCCACACCGACCTTGTTGAGGAACCTGATGCCAGCGGTCGTGAACTCCCCAATGCTCAGGGGATGCTCACCGCTGTTGGTGACCTGCAGTGTCATGCGTAGGGCACGACCAGGAACGTCATAGTCTGCTGCAAGTACCTTAACCGTCAGGTCCGACTTCAAATGAGTGGCCTTGATCTTTGGCTCACCCGCTTGGAGTGGGATGGTATAAGGATACTGACTGTCTGTATAGAAGAAGCCGATGGCGATCAAAGCAAAACACACTCCCAACATACCAAAGGCTACAACACGGTCGACCGGGTCGTTTAAGAGGGCATCTCCTCCCTCTTGTGCTAACACACGGGCCCGAATGAGGAACATGGGTCTGATTGAGAACCAGGCTATCCAGAGGAACCCGAGAGTACCCCACACGACATGCCAGAAGAGACCTGCTGCCAGGCCGGCAGTCTCCGTATCGATAGTCCCGCCAACCAGCAACTTTACCGGGTTGGTAAAGTCTTTATAATTTCCTGAAATATCCATCCAACCACCAGGCCCGGCAATAGGGCCGGCCCCATTGACTGCCAACATTGGGTGGATGTGATGATGCCCAGGTAGCCGACCTCTCAGCTTGATCACGAATTCATAGTCTCCACCGATTTCCATGGGGCCCGAGGTCATCATTGGCACCCCGTTTACTTTCGAACTGAGACGTGTGAACACTGAACTCGGGCTTCCCACGTTTATGAAGGTACGGTTGGGCTTAACAACGGCCCTCGGCCAGTCTTCCGAAATATGGATCTTGCCGGACAACATGGCTTCCTCGTTGACATTGGTCTTCTGAGGATTCCATCTTGTGTCATACCATTGAGCGGTACGCATCCGCAGGAATGGTTCCTGAGAGCGCTCCCCGTGGGCGGCAGCGGGTAAGGCGCTAACCATTAGGGTGAGCCCTAATGTTGCCATCCCAAGGGAGCCGATCACGCATAGTTTAAATATGTTTTTAGCGTTCATGATTTCCCCTATGATATTGTAGTCGCCGCAGTCCTTGCCGCCACTCTCGCCCCTGGCGCAATACCATCGGGCGTACCATGCCTCTGTGCGAACTCGTCGGTGCCGACGATCATGGTGTCATTCATCCGTCTCATGACACCGCGTTTGCCTTTAACCCAAAAGAAGGATTGTCCGACAAAGTGTCCGATTTGCCACCAAATGGTAAAGACCAACATGGAGACGAAGGCCGAGAAGAACGCTGAGATCCAGACGGTGTGTCCGCCGAACGTACGCAGCGATCCCACCTCGATGATTCGGATGTATTCAGGCGTTCCGGTCCTCACAAATGTGAATCCCATGTAGTCGGCCAGTGACATCAACTGCCCGTCTATAACCAGCGGTTGATGGCTGTACCCAAATATGGCGTATTGGGTTGGGTTAAACATCATTGCAAATGCCCATACCCCGAATATCGCTGTGAGCATCCAGCTCCGTGTCAACAACAGAGTTGCGTCAAGAATCAATGCACTGGAGACCATGGTGGCCGGCATGACAAAGTTTGCCGGGAAGTTCGCCCACCAGTACCAAGCAAATACAATCGTGATCCACTTCCCGACGAGGAGTCCCGTGATGCTTAATGTCGCACCAAACGGTTGCCTGTAGAACGTCCAGAAGTAGTACATGATCGCTCCGGGATACATCACCTCTACAATCGGTGTGACCGTTACCCAGAACTGCCGATCCTTCCAATCAATCCAGAAATCCCAGTCTCCTGCAAGCAGGTCGAAGTGCATATGAAAGGTTGCGAATACACCGAGATAGGCAATCGGAAGAAAATACACTGCGTCTATCATTCTTGATAGCTTGACGCCTTCCGGCGGAAGCTTGCTGGCTTTGATAATCTCAGCGGTTCTAAACAGTGCCATTTGTCCCCTCCTCACTCGTTCTGAACATCTGTCCCATCCCTAATATCCAACTGGCTGACTGGCTGACCCTGCTCTGCGACATACGGAGTACAGGGCTAGCCCACAGAAAGCAACCATACGATTTAGTATGGGATGACGTGCAAGCAGTCCTTGCTCTCGTTGTTCCAGACCACATCGCACAGGTTCGACATGCGCGCCACAATCTGTGCCGCCACGCCGCCCGTCCCGCCGAACAGCCCGCACCAGCCCAAGGTCACAAAGCCCCAATGCAACGGGGCCGCAAAGAGTTCGTCGACGAACCAGAACGCATGGCCCCACTCATTGAGCCCG